>JAABUQ010000063.1_pt1 | contig 192132 bp, 135 predicted proteins | sample 5560001 | NCBI WGS metagenome assembly JAABUQ01 (sample SAMN10711888, study PRJNA513371) | rock metagenome | isolation source: Antarctica rocks | place: Antarctica: Victoria Land, Finger Mt nord | collected 2015-12-18
GAAATTGAGCCTAACGGAGTGCGCAACATGATGCAATGATTAAGAAAAGAGGAGGGGGTTGAGGAGATTTAAATTAAAAAAACGCGTTTTCGCGTTTTAGCGCGAAGACTTTTGCGGAGGTACTGTATAGTCATACCTGCCTGTACTCGTAAAAACCCTCAGCCGTCACTCGTTCCCCCTTGCACCAGGAACAACTGCGAGGGTGTAAGAGGCGTCTCCGAGACCATCTCGATCCAATTGATCCAGCCCGTATGCCCACAATAGATAAAGAGGCACTCGTTCGCGGTGTAGAGTTATAGAAAGCATACAAGTCGTATGAAGCGTGAGAATTTCCCATAGACTGCGATTCAGTCCGCCAAAGTCAGATTTCGTGTCTCTTGAGCAAGCTCGTCGTCGAGATTGTGTCGGGGAGTCTTCCTTTCGGCCTGGAAGTCAAGAAAATCCTGCAACGACGGCCTCTTCTGGCACTAATTGAACTGGTGAATAATAAAATAGTCTGAATGTACGACGAAATATTCAGGGTCCACGACTGAAAATAAGGTTTCGAATCATGAACATCAGAATTTCCAATTGTTCAATCGGAGTAACCGCAATGCGCCATGGATAGAATTTTTTATAAAATAGACCAAATTGTAGATCTAGCCTAGAGCTTCAAAATGGTGCTTGAATTATCAAATTCAAATCGCTTTTGACTTACTAATTGATCATGCTAGGTGACCTACCAGAAGTACTACCATAAATAGATTTGCCACCAGAGGTCCCCACCAAACCCCACCCCAACCCTCTGCCCCACCCCGCCCCATGGCATCAGGGGTAGAAGGGGGGTCAAGGGGTGGGGGGCGAGGGTCAAACCCCACCCCATCACACCCCGGTGCGCAGCGTATTTCAGATTTTGAAGCGACGGATCATGAAACGGATAGCAGAAGTCAACGACAGAGAGAATGAGACAAAGAAAAGAAGGAAAAGAAAGAAAAGATGAGATGAGATGAAGAAAAGATTGAAGATGACGGTATTTTATGCAATGCGAATGACGTCATGGCTCGGGGGACATAAGACACGACGTAGTGAAAGGGCCGGGCTAGATCAAGCTCGAGGGTGAACCTAGGCAGCAATGGTTGGTGAGCCTAGGCAGCAGCGTTCAAGGAGCATAGGCAGCAGCATGCCGCCGAAGGCAATTGAAGCCGGGCTCAGGCGGTTTCAGGCGTGCTGCGCCCCTGCACTGCCCCGCGCGAGTTCACCTCGGCTCAGGCACTAATCAGACACTGCTCAGGCACGGCTCAGGGCCGTTCAGCCGCTGCTCACCTTCGAGGCTAGAAGTGGAAGGGGCAGAAATGTTTCGTGATCATGTCTATAGAGGCCAAGAACGTGTTTTCGGCCGCAGAAAGATGACACCAAAATCCAGTCATGTGACCATAAAAAGGACGGCCCAAGAGCTCAGTCAGAATTGCAGTACAGAACAGTAACTACCAGTCCTAATTTGCGGATCTCAACCTCTGCCACTTCCTTCTCTTGATTGATATCATGATCGCTCTTCCTCCCTTGTACTCTTCTTTGTGGCTCTAAGCTCCGACTAGCCTTAGTCTTCGCATCCCGTCTCTTCTCAGCTTCCACGATGTCCTCGTAACTCATTACTTTGACAGTACCTGACACCCACGAACCCGCCGATTGCCTATATACCTTTTCATTGTTCTGTTTGAACAAGAGCTTGTTCTCATCAAGAAGGAGCGATCTTTCAGCGAAAACTCTCTCAGCCGCATTGTACAGCTTCTGTATATGATGCTTGTCAGGCCAATCCAAAGTTTCGATATTTTGCTCAATCTTCTTACGCAGATAAGCCAGGCTTTCGAGCGTCACGGAAGTTTTGGTCAATTTGTCACAGTGTGGCAGATCAATGACATATGTCGACGTGCCCTGTCCGGTCTCTAGCTCTGAGAGGTTTGCTTCTCAAACGACTCTGACGGGGTTGAATTGAAACAAGCCACATTTAGACCAGCCAGAGCTGATATTTCTTTTGGCCATCGCTTATTAACGAGCCTGATCATACAGATACGTGAAGTGCCTTTTATCAACTGTTCCTCCACCACCCCTGTATAGTCGTTCTACTTGTTCCCGGTATGCTGATTTCAACGGCCCAAAAATTCCGACATCACACGGCTGAAATTTGTGAGAAGTATGAGAGGGGAGCCTGCAAAGGATGATATTGTTTTCGTAACAAAAATTCAAGACATTCAGAGATTTATGCGTTTCAAAGAGACGTGTTCCTTTCTTTGCGCCAAGACTCAAGCTCTGGTTGATATGGCGAATCAGAAACGGGACGAAAGCAAGGCCATTTTAGATAGATGCACTGCGATGAATGAGCCAAATCGGGTTAGGGTTAAACTGAAGTAGTCCTGATAGGCATTGTCGCCAAGTATTGCCGCTCGTCACTGGTCACAAATGCAGAGTTTCTTTAATCTGTACTTTTTGGCCATCCCGGCGTGACTTTCGTTGCACAGCCAGAAATATTTCTTTTTACATGGAATTCAATATCTTTCGGGCTTGACATCAGGACTATGCATCAGTCTCCCTTGTAACTCCCTAGGCCTGCGGAAAACAATTGCACTAGATCGCATCGTGGGTGACCATCAACGCTCACCTAGTCAAACAAAAGCCGAGGAGACGCGTATTCAGAGGCTTGTGTGCCATGCAAATTGCATCAAAGAGGAAAAGATAGAAGTGATTGTACTGAAATTACATTCCTGCGTACTAAAGGAGTGAGCAATACAAGACATGTATCAGATATCAGATCTTTCCCTTCCTTGTATGCGTAAATAATCCACAAAATGTTCTCTGACCCCAGCTTCTCAATATTCAATTCAGCTTTTGCGCCTGCAAAGTTCATCACGTCTCTGAGTCATGGCCGTCCGTTTCTGAGTCATCATCGTCCATTTCTGAGCTATCGCTATCTGTTTGAACGACTTTGTCGATAGCAGGTATGAGTTCCGCGACTGCTGATCGTTCATGTCCAGCCGCCAGTATGAGCGCTGTTTCTCTCATGTGATGGCCTGATTCCAACTTCACATTAACGTCTGCACCAGCTCTTAACAAATAGTCCACAATAGTGTGATGTTTATTATCAGCTGCCAACGTGAGCGCCGTTATTTCGTCTCGACAACCTCTCACATTGACATCTGAACCAGCTCTTAACAAGAGATCAACAGTCATTTCATGTCCATATTCAGCTGCTAGCATGAGCGCTGTTTCTCCTCTCCCATTTCTCGCGGTCATGTCTGCATCGGCTCTTAACAGATGATGCACAACAGTAACATGTCCATATTTAGCCGCGAGTATAAGTGCTGTGTCACCTCTTATTGGAAAATGTATATCAATCCTATGTCCATCTTTAGTCAACTCATAGAAAAATGTTTTGCGTGCTGTTAAGCCCGATTCAACATTTGCATTGACATTCACACCAGCCCTTAACAAACGATCCACAGCACCCGTACGCCCATATTTAGAGGCCTCCATTAGTGGCGTTACTCCTTCGTTGTCTTTACCGTCTTTGTATGCATCAACCTCTAACAGTCTGTCCACGACCGCCTCATGTCCGTTCTGGGCTGCTGATGCTAACGCAGATCTTCCAAAGCAATCTCTCACGTTGACTTCAATAGTATCGACTGTTAGGAGCTTTTCGACGACACCGAGGTGCCCTTTCGACGAGGCTTGCATCAAGACCGTGGACCCATCCCTGTTGGTGGCATTGACGTCAACTTTATTTGTGTCCAAAAGCATTACAACAACGCCTCGGTTGCCAATCCTGCCTGCGTACATCAATGGAGATTGTCCGTTGTGATCACAGACATTCAAATCTGCTGTTCGGGAGATAATCGACTCCACGACTTCCAGATTCCCTTGCAGAGTCGCAGAGTGCAGCGCTGTTTCGCCAGCCGCGTTACTGATATCGACATTTGCGCCATGTACGAGAAGATATTCTACGACTGATAAGTGATTCATGGTCGTGGCAACCTGCAGTGCGGTTTCCCCGGCCCAATTTTTTGCATCAATGTCGCTAGCTGAGGTTTTATCAAGTAGCGCTGTCACTGCGCCTAAATGCCCTCCTTTTGTAGCCAAATGCAGGGCCGATTCCCCAATACCATGTCTGGGTCTAGTTTTTTTCAATATATGAAGAATGGCATCCCATTTTTCATTGTCGTCCTCGTTCTTCGCCGACCTAGCTACCATCTCGGCTGTCTCAATAGCTGTAGCTCCATAGCTAGTCCGAAGATAGACCAGGGCTCCAAACTCGAGTAAAGCAGCTATCTTCTCATAATTACCACGCTGAATAGCAAAATGAAGTGCAGATTGGCTTTCCCCAGAATCCTGAATGTTGGGGTCCGCTCCATGATCCAGAAGCAGTCGCAGTATTGTCGTTGAAACTTCATGATGAGCCGCTACCATCAATAACGTTTGGTCACTGTCGCCGATAGCATTAGGGTTCGCCCCGTTCGCTAGAAGAGCCTGCGCAAGAGCCTCTTGATCATGACGTACTGCCCAATGCAAGGCTGCTCTGCCCTTATCATCGCTGTACTCGGGACTACCTTCCTCTAGAGACTGCAGCACTCTAGACATGTCGCCTGACTCAGCAGCAATTGACAAAGAGCAGTCCTTCACTTCATACTCAAATGATTTTGTATGGTAGCCAATCCGTACTTCAGGGATTCGGCACCCACGAGGTCGCGTCCCAGATGCGCCGTGCGCCAATAATAATTTGACAACCCCCTCATGTCCAATTTCGGCGGCCCGGTGTAGAGCGGTTTCTCCGAGGTCAGTAGGAAAATCAACCTCAGCGCCGGACTCGAGGCAATATCTAATCGTCTCGAATAGACCGAAAGAAGCGGCAATCCATAAACGGGCAGTATCTCTTGGGAATTTCTGACTGTATCCACTTATTCTGATTTCCGAAACGAACATGGCCTGAACGGAGGATGCTACGTTGTTGCTTTGGGACAAAAAGCTCTGTACCGTATCATCGTGCTGCTGAGATCTCTTTTGTGCGTGGACTCCCCAATATTTAGAAGCATACTCGAGTAGAGCGTATTTCGCCAGACGGCTTTCCAGGGATTCGTCATCGAGGCAAGGTCCAGCCGCGAACGGTGTCATGTAGAGATAGCTTAGACACGCGTTCGCGACGAGATCATGTGGATCGAGCCGAACCCTGGTCGGATTACGTTCCAAGTATTCCTGAGTCGTGTAATGAACCAGGCGTATGTTTTGGCTTATTTCATCAATGACAACCAGTCCACCACAAACGGAGGCCAGCGAATCTCCGTGCGACAAAGAATCCTCGTTGAAGTCATTCTCATCTTCATCGAGTTTCATTACCGCCATGGCATGGCGGATTTCTAGTACTGTCAGCGGTCTCACAGCACAAGACAACCATACCAGAATCCTCTCAGCGAGGTTCACATCTTCACTCTTTTGTCTTCGAATGCGAAGTAAGGCTTCAGTGTATGTTTCATCTAGACTTCCATTTGAGGCTTTGGGGAGTTCATCAAGCGCATTTCGCAGGAATTTAAGGCTCGTGTCCCCTTTTCCTCGGTCTTGAAGAGATTCGATGTGTAATTGAGCCAGAAGAAACCTGAAATATACATTAAGCACAAGCTTTCAAGATTGAGAATCACAGAGCACTAACATTCCTTGCGCACGCCTAGCAATAGTGTCCACAATATGAGTTTGCAAGTGAGGGTCCGCAAGCCAACCATGTTCGTGTTTAAGGCGGCCATTGATGTATGATCTGATGTCGCTGTCGTTTCCGATAATTTCGATTGAAGTCGTATTTTCAAACTCCAGCTTTAGGTCTGGTCGGGAAGTGATTAAGAGATGTACACTCGGGGGTAGCTTCCGAAGCTCGTCAAGGAACCTAGTCCGATCGTCAAAGGAAGTATTCTTTCTCCGGTTTCCATTGCACTCGTCCAATGCATCGATTACAAGGAATGTTTCTGTGTAGCTTTGGACCATTGACTGAAGTTGAGCAGAGAGTTCGGCCAAAGACGGCCGCGTTTGGCGTTGCAAATGCTTCTGATGGAGTTCGAGAATTCCGCTTGGGATCTCCACTCGCGGTTCGATTAGCTGTCTAAGTAGCGCCGCGATGAGATTGTTGACGGTCTGCTCGTTCTGCTCTTGATAGTTGCAATACACGAATCCTAGAGCAGTATCTGATCCTTCGAATCTCTCATCTAAGGAGTCGATAATAGTGGACCTATTTACATTCAATTAATGTGTAATAATTCTGGGTAGATAGCCCTTGACTCACGCGAGAACAGTCTTGCCTGCACCAGCTATTTTCTAACATCAGCCCTTTTGATCATTCTTAGGGTCAAAGGGTCATACGGATTCCGTGACACCAAAGCTCCCTGCAAGTCCCATCCAACCACCTCTTAAATTCGGGGGTATCGAATAACCATCGGCCTGTGCCCTCATATCGCTGGTTGCGGACATCGCCTTGCTTGGTCCAGAAGTTAAGTGGACAAAGCCAAGCAAAAATTTCTCGTCTGTCTTGGTCGCGGTCTTTGCACTCTCGAACTACAACACCACACGTCAGAATCATCTCTCAGGCAGCCCGTGCGCATTCAGTGAAGATGGAGCTGAGTGCTGCGTCGCAGATGAACAAGCAAACTCAACTATGCTGGCACTTACCGCTATGATGATTTCGAATATCGGTGACGAGTGAGTGAGTCCGTAGAGAGACTGAGCTGTTGTCATTTGCTTAGTAACAGGTAGCGCTTAGTGATGTTGTATATACCTATGATTAATTTGCAAACCCATCGATAGGGTTGATTTCAGACGTTCAATTTCAGATACATATTCTCTAACCGCTTTCTTCTCAAAAGGCCATCTTAACGAATGCAATGATTGGTTCATTCGACAATCGGGAGGCTTGATTTTCGCATGGATAGCGTCGAAGATCACGTTCAATCGCCGAATTGAACCTCGAGGATCAAATGAAGCGTTCCATGCCTCGCCTTGGTCTTTGACACATACAAGAACTTGTTTGACAAGTTTGAGCTCTTCAAGCAAATTTTCTCGATCCTTACCTCCGTCCCTGATGTCGCTAACAATGTTCGTAATAGTACTGGCTGCTTGTGCAAGGGCAACGATGCTGGCAGCGATACTGAGCGGGTCCATACTGCTTTGAGAAATGCTCTCGAGAAAATCTAGTCTTCAAAGCTTGAAATCTGAGGCTTCTTGTTCAGTAGAGTGATGGGCGTTCCAGCCTGCAAAAGACGCAGTGAAAGGCAGGCGTGTGAGAGGAAAAGATCACAGCCTTCTCATATTACTAAACACTTCTGACATCGCCATTTTGGCGAGGGGGAAATTACCAGATTTTAGCGCTTTTAGCGGCCAATATCCCGAGCATCCTTCGAATCTCGTGTCCCAGATTTGCGTTACTACCTATGTTAATGTATTATCGTTGTATGCATATTAGCGTATGCAGAAAGCTATGGATTCCTTGGCATCGCAATTGTCGCGCCCCCCCCTCAGATTTGTATAGACATTTCGACATTTCAACCCCTCAACACCTGTTATCGCATCAGTACAACAGCAAATAGGTGAAAATGAATTTGTTCAGACTTCTTCGCTTATTGAGGTGTTTCCAGCCGCTTGGCAGCTCAGCAGCTCGGCAGCTCGGCAGCTCAGCAGCTCAGCAGCTATGACCGACCCTTTAGCCTCTGCTCTTCGCTCCAGAATATTACGGGTTCTGCTACTTCACTGATATCCCAAAGCTATCGTCGAAGAGGTTCACTGTCACTTCGATACCGTCTATAGATTTCAGGCGAATCTATTAATGTATGACTATTCGTTCAGACCTCAATTCCGACCCAAAGGCACCCCTCGAAAGGTCTTTCTGATCGCTGAAGACCCCCTAAAACATATTTGAAGCAACAGTCGTGAATCATGCAGAAAGAGATGGTGTGGTTTCGGTGGGAGGAATGAGGTATACATGTTCATAGGTTCTACGGGGTGGAGCCTACGCATCAGTCGGTGAACCAGCTCGCTATCAAGTTTCTAGAAAGAGAGAGCATTGCTGAAGTGTTCTTCCGATCTACACGATAGATGGCTACTCTGTACAAACATTCGTGAAGGCTGTTTCAACGGCGAGACTTCTTTTCGATGATCAGCAGATGAACTGCTACCTCTATACTGCTATGCAGTCTCTTTCCGGCCCGGAAGAGTGTAATCATCATGAATAACGTCAGCATACACTGTAACGCTCGTATCTTTCCATCATGTCTCGCACTATTCTCGCCACAGACACGGTCAACAAGGAAGAAGGAAGTGTTGTTCTCTTCTCTGTTGGAATGAGATACTTAGGCCTATTTGGGACTAGTTTGAGACTAGTAAGATCATGTGATCTCTCTGTATTCAGGCGAATCTTTCGCTTCACATACGGAGTACATGGTACACCTACCTATCGCTGCTTCAATATTCTCGGGCTAAGGCGCTTGTCTCCTCTCATCCCGATTTTCACATCAAAACTGTTATGTGACTGAAAGACAACACCCTGATCGTCTTTGAGGCTCGAGGAGACATGTACAGACATGTAGTGATGTTGCCAATAAGTAGTCCCAGGGAAATCGCAGTCGTTCTAGTACTCACCGACGAAAGAACTTACAAAGAAAGGGACACTTCTTGCATATGCCAAACCGTGAATGTACCCATTCATGGATACGAAGCTTAAATCCATGGATCAAACGATAATCCAGGGATGGAGGTCGTAATTTGCACCCTCTTCATGGATGGGAAGCTCTATCAATGATGTACCCGATCCACAGATTATCGTTTGACCCATGAATGGATTGCAAGCGAGGTCGTGAGATAATTTGGTAATGTCTAACTCAATTTGATGAGCGACAATTACCCATCGATTTTTAAACTCAAGTGATTTGCTACATGCAGTGATGCAGATTGCTTGCTTCATATGAGCCCGCCTGAAACAAGGAGGGTTTGTGCGACAAAGCTCGGCGGCCAGTAGGGTTTCGCGACTGCGAAGCTGAAAGCGAAACATGCACGTTGCCCCCATCATCCGTACGCAGACAACATGTAGGGAGTACATAAAGCAGGTTGTTACTTCAAAGCTTCGGGAATTTCGCAACAAGCAGTCGCGCAATCGCTGAATCGTCAAATGATTCATCATCATTCCCTTATTGCTTTGAGATGTTCCTCTTATGCGTACTCCGTTCAGCTCGTCATAATCCTGTGTGCGCTTCTTCGTTCGGCCAGCTCGCAAGCCCCTTGCTATTACCCGGGTGGTGTACTCATAGGCTGGGATACTCCATGTCAACCCAACGAGCCTCACTCGATGTGCTGTGGTCCTAGCGATATTTGCCTTTCCAACGGTCTTTGCTACGTCGCAAACATCAATCGTCTTCACCGAGGTGTTCGTCTGACCTTTTTACTGAATTTTCGTGACTGACGGCTTGTTGATAGAGCTGTACCGATGCGTCGTGGGCTTCAGGATCTTGCCTAGATATCTGCACCAGTTCAGATGATGGTAGGTCGCTCACGATTCAGGGGCCATGGGACCAACTGAAACCTTACTTCACAGCGCCAAATGGATGGGCAGATGTATTACCGTGTCCGAATGCCACCTCGCCCACGCTCTGGTACTGCGGCTACGGGAATTCGCTACGATGTGAGCTCGGAATTAGCCAGAAAACGTTCAATTTTCGTGACGGTTACTTCGCAGACCCTCGAAACGCTACGTTGAAATCGGAATCCTCGCAGACGAATTCAACCACCGCTTTGATGACAGGTGTCTCACCAACGTCCTTAAATGTCCCTAGTACCACCGCAAACATCAATGGAAACTCAAACACTTCGAACAGCGGATCGAGTTCTATCTCGTCATTGAACAATTCCACACACCATGAATTTTGCCCCTCTCGTAACCGTTTAGAAGCAGGGATTGGCGCTGGTGTGGGTGTTCCTCTGGCATTGAGCTTGGCAACGGCGCTCACCTTGTTCTTTCGAGAAAGGCGTTCTCGTAGAAAGCAGGCAGACGAGTACCGAAATGGCAAGTTCCATAGGTCGCTCGTCCCTATTTGACTCAATGACTGACCAACCTTTCCAGCTTTAATTCAAGTACACCATCGTCAAGAAGAGCAAAAGCTTGAGCATGAAAATCACCATCAGTTTTACGAAGCGGACACTCGCGGCCCGCAGAATCTATTCGAAGCACCAGCGTATGCGGCCATACATGAAGCATCTATATAGCAGTAGAGATTCTGAGGGATGAATGAACTTTTTGTATGCGATGATCTAGTGTATAATTTCCAAAGTACAACTTAGAAGAAGGTTTTATATAAATGTATCTGCAAAAAAATTCAAAAGTGCATCTTGAGACCGAATTCTACAAGCTTCTTAAAATCGTACCTCTCATTCAGATGGGTTGCCCAACCTCTTCAACATCGTTCCTCTCTCATAGGCCAATGTGGCTAGCGCAGCCACCTGCCCCTGGGTCATAAATGTGACGAAGGGCGTCAAGTAGCAGGTGTCTGCTTTGATTCGACCACTGCTTGACATCTACAATATAGCCTCCAAAGTCCGTAAAGATAGCCATTATCTATGCAAGTTTTAAAAAACCACAAACTAGAGAATGAGATGTGATTTGGCTTTCAACGAAGATACAAGACTGAGTCAACTATCTAATGAATTCATCTCTGTGTAGTGTCAAAATGACTTCAATCCCTCTTAGAGGAGAATGAGAATGTTGATTCTTTTATTGACTCGAGTGCGAAGCTAGATAAGCTACAATAGACACTTAGAGGAAATATAAAGACAAGGCTCTTTCTTGCGTTGATCTTGACCTTGAACAGACCTAGAACGAAAAGTCGATTCTTCAACCTTGGAAAGGGGGACCGTAAACCGCTCTCCACATCGCCGCGGTCTAGCTCGCGATGATATATACGCATCTCTCACTACGACAGCGAGCCCTTGAAAATTCAATTCTTCCGTCCATGCGATGAACATTGTTTGCTGTAGACCTCAAAAATCATCTCGTCCCTTGCTATTGTCTGCGATCGTCGTTTCACACGCACACAAGCAATGGTTATATATGCATATTCATTCAATGATTGACCTCTTCAGCATCGCCTTGCTGTCACCAGGCCTCGCCGCCGCCAGGGGAAGCAAGGGCTCAACAGCGGCTCAGCGGCGCCAAGAACTCCATCTGTTAAAAGACTGAGCTAATGAAGTGGGTGAGTGGGAATGCGCTTCTCTCGCCGAATTCGAGGAGATGATGGACAACAAGAGTATGGAGAGCATGCCTTATCTATGCCTTTGGGCAGCGGCATTCCCCACGGGGGCGCAAGCGGGAAATCTCCGCAATCAGCCAATAGCGCCCTGTCAAGCAGAGGTGTATAAAACGCCGTTACAAGTCCTAATTCTACTTCAGACGATCCGCCACCACGATCGAGTGCAACGGAATAGGTTCTGATCCGGGCGCTTCTTGATTCGCTACGGCCATTGAGGTCCACTGGCTCTCATTCGAAGCATAATTTTTATTAGCCTTGTTGATTTCGTGAAAGGTGCCGCCTGTGTCTGACTTTGGCTCTTGGGGAGAGTAAAGAAAGAGAGGAGAGAAGTACGAAGCTCGGCAACAACCTTTCCTATGTGAAGAAAGGGGGCCATGACTGGAAGGCTCACGGACAGCACCTCAATCGCAGGCTCTACAGCTGTCCAGCTGCATATGCGGGTATCCCCTTAGTGACCATCAGCAATTTTGCGCATGACATGTAAATTAGGTTATGCCTACAAGTGATGTCCTCAATATTCGCATTTACTATGACAACCAAGCGTATAATAGCAATGATCACGGATCTGGTCAGGATATCAGTCATGTAAGCTTGTGTCCGGTTATGGTCAATCCCACGTACAGTCCGCCCAGTAAGAAAATGCCTGCGACACTGATCTTTTTTGCTAACGACAGTTGGAGACGCCATACTGCCGAAACTGGCAATGCTAAGATGACAATGTTCAGTACCAAATTTTCAGTATGGACACCAGTAATGTAGCTCAAAGGGTTGAAGCAGTTCCCAGGTATCTCAATCTCCCAGGCCTTTCGCGCCGGGTTGCATTGGAATGCCGCGGTGAAATTATTGATTAGCATTCATAGAACCACCAAAGCCCCAACGAGATTGGTCCATTGCCGGAATTGCTGGGTAGCAAATATTCTTGGATAGAAGAGAGAAATCGATAGCTTGATCAGTGTCACTGCTACTCCATTAACCTGATAACCAGCATGATTTACCTTCCAAAATGTTGGGAAATCATCTCCTATATGTTCTGCGAGACGACATACCTTTCAGTATTTGATGAGGTCAGCGGGCGGGATTGTGATGAGGTGCCTCTCATTATCGTATTTGTTTACTAGATATGAAGCGATTTAGTATCAACAGGCCACGGAAGGCTTCTCGATACGCACAGAATACAAACACGACGGTATTTCCTATAGTGAACAGCTGAGAACAGTCAGCAAAGTAGTCGCTTTAACAACGACGATTGAGAGATCAACGGCTTCTACGATAATAACATAGTCATCTGCACCTAGAGCAAGCTTCTGCACTTTTCGCGCTAGTAGTCGTAGGATAACAGCAATGCAAGTAATGGAGATGGCAAAACCAATAGCTATCGAAGTCAGATACGAGCGGTTTTCGGAACTCATGTCAAAGGAAATTGAGGAAATCTGGCCTCAATTGAGGCTATCCAAGTCCAGGCTTGGGTGCTCAACAGGATTGTAGCTCAACTCTGCCTAAGATTTGAAACGGCGTAATTGAACATGCGACTCATAGTGGACATAAGATCAGAGTCTGGTTCGTGTAGTTGATTGAAGCGAGTAGATGGGTGTCATCACTCTTCAGTAAGTTCAAACTACTGTCTGTGTCACCGTCAAATGCACAGTAAGGTTTCAAAGAATATGCGTGTTATTCTGAAAATGAGAAGCAGAATTCATTAGTAAATTGTTCGAGGAAGTTGAAAATGCTAGCAGTATAAACATCTGACGCATGCAGTGATGGCTTCGACGCATGCATGCAGTGTTACTTCAGCTCATGCATGCAGACGCATTTCTAAGGCTAGGTACACAAACGGTTCTGTTCAGTAAACTGTAAACTGTTCAGAAAAAGAAACGTCTGCATGATGATGGATAATAAATGCTGTACACGCGTACGTGAACATGTAACATAACATATGGTCCAAGAGGTTCAACTTGAAAACTACCTGGCAGGTTTGAACGAAAATGGTTGTACGTCCGATGAACTCTCGTCCCGACAAAATCTGGACGGAAATGTGTGGAAGAAATATCCATCTATTCGCCGGTCCGGTCCAACGCCGTTTCTCTTGCATTGAACCTACATACCTCCCATCATGAAACAGATCAAATTCTTCGAGCCTCCCTTTCCACTTGTGGACGTTACTGGCGCACGTTGCTGGGCTAAAGCTCTCGTACCAGGTAAGGATCTAAAGTTCTTTCGCCTCGTACGAAAATGCACGCTGTAGCCTACTCGTATGCACGGGTTTCCGCGCGGCGCACACTGGGTTTCCGCGCACTCTAACTAGACAAGGTTAGTGATAGTATCCCGGGGCATAAGCCCGGGATACTATGTACCTTACCTGTAACTACCTGCAACTAGCCTTTCTAGTTAGAGTGCGCGGAAACCCAGTGTGCATACGAGTACCTTATAGGTGAGGCTTAGCCGCCCCCCTTAGCGTAAGATTAGGCTAAGAAGTCCGTCACATATCCCTCATCTAAAGTCTATAGGTAAGGTATCCTTCTAAACGAGACCTAAATTATTTCTCAAGACGGCGCCATGACTAGCAAGGACGGATGCATGTTGCAAAGGAACAGTCAAGAATCCAAACGTCTCAACGCACAGCATGAGTTCATGGTTTCACTCTCAGGTGAACATTTGATTCATACCTCCATACCTCACAAAGGTTTGTGGGCTGTGGCAGACGTAGCGACAGGTACAGGAGTATGGCTGCGAGATGTTGCGGCATGTCCAGAATTTTCTAGTCAAGTGAATGGCAAAAAGACGGAATTCGTGGGTTTCGATATCTCACCAGAGCAGTTCCCGTCTGCCGGAGATTTGCCTTCCAATCTCGGCTTTGTGGTTCACGACTTCACCGAGCCGTTTCCACCTCAATACCGTGAGAAGTTCGACTTGGTCAATGTCCGTCTGCTTAGCTATGTGATCAAGGCCCTAGACTTAAAGAAAATTGTTCAGCATATCCTACAAATCCTACGTGAGTAGTATGTTCTACTTTAGAGATAATCAACTAACACATGTGACAATTCAGGACCTGGAGGATTATTACAGTGAATAGACTGTGATGCTGGAGACAGTTGGACTACTCCCGAGACAGCTATGGCAGCAGCTACGATCAATCATGTCATATCCGAGAAGATCGCTCGAGGCCTTCTTCCAGCGTTGGTGACCCGTACTGAATACACTTATCTTTCTGACTGCTTTGTAGGATTGCTACGTCATTAGCCAAGACTATACTCTCCTTCTCAACGCAAGTTCTCGACAGGCAGCTGAATTCGATTAGTCGGAGTTTCGAACTTATGCGCATCACTCAGTTACAGACGATCTCTTCTCAGGATCATGTCTCGCCCACAGTTGCGACGACGAAAAAGTCGGGTATTCTTTCCGTCGCTATCGTCTTGCTTGAAGCAAGTGTTTCTCGCAAGAAAGCTATGGCAGTAGATTCTCGGACTTCGAGCCAGGAGATTGAGAAGCTCGCTAAGGATGTCACATCAATGAGCGAGTTAATCGAGGCGATTAAACGTGGAGAAGATCATGCATGTAATAACTGGGATATGGAAATGACCTGGATTGTCGCAAGGAAAGCCATCATCGTGAATGAGAATGTATCCTGGATGTCTGCAAAGTACTCGGTCTAATAGACTGGAACGACGCTAAAGTCTGCCACCTCTTCGCATCGTTTCATCATCGGCTATCTGTACACTATCAAGGACGAAACATACTTGATGAGAGAGAGCCACGAGCTCGAGTTTCTCATCCAAAATTGTGATTTCGGCGTCAAAACGTCCATTCTTTATCTCGGTCGACCGAGCTCTAAGGAATAACCATTCCGTCCCTTGAGGTGGAAGCAACTTCTTGATTTCCATGTGCAACGATAAGGTAGGGTAGGTGTGAGCCGTCGAATAACCCTTAATTTGCGACCCCTCAGCAGCCGCTCGCAAAGCGTTTGCGGGGAGCTCCACATTGTTCCACACTGACCCTGGCCGGTAGTTTTCGGGCATCCGGTGCCAATGATCGGCCACGGAGCCTAGCATCTCGGTGATAAATCTTTCCTCTGGATTCTTGAATCTCATCCACACTGCCGTGATATTCTTCGGTGTTGCCTGAATCGGCGAGAAGAATTGAAAGTGTGTGGTAGGTTTGAGAAAACTTTGAGGATGCCATGGAATTGTAAACCCCACCCAACGAGGGTCTAAGTTATTGTTAAGCTTTGCGAGCTCAACGGAGGCAGCCTCGGCGCTAAGGATGTTATGCATCGGATAAGTAATACCCTTCTCTGAATTTAGGTTCGTGTTCCTGCAACTACTCAATTATAAGGTCATGGAGGACGAAGGATGATGAGCTCACGATGCATGGCCGACAACTCTTTCCGTGCCAGCCTGGAGGAGAGTGAAGTGGATTGTCGAGACATTGGTGCCTAATTTTACGTCTTTAATATTCACCACGGCGTTTCCAATTGCTGCAGGGCGTATAAGGATGTTTCGATATTGAATGTGTCTGGTTGGTTGTAGCTCCGAAGAGTGGACCTGAAGTGCTGCTGTATGGCAAAGATGATAACGGAGATTAGAAGTCCCCCATGCGCAGCTGAGATTATCGTTAGCTGCGTTGGTATCCATCGAGTGTTGAATTCCTACTTTTCCCGTAACAATGATCATCAGGCAAGTCTGCTAAGTATCTATGTGAATCTATGGGGACAGTGGTTATTGCCGCCTTCAACGTGATCGTGGTTGAGTCCATTTTCTGAGCGAGTAGCGGAGGCACTTGGCGACTTGGAGGGCTTTCAATTGACAAATGTCAATAAGATAACGGTACAGCTTGTGCGGAGCGAAGCCTAAGCTTTTGATACAAATTTGATCTGACATTACCTTATGGAGCGAGGCGCAGATACAACCTATCTCTCTACGCCCACAGGGAAAAGCATACACCGCTTGTGTGACGTGCATATGCAGGAGGGTGTGCCACATTCAAGGATACGCAAAAATCAAGCCCCTGTGCTGACAAGCTGCCCGGTTGAGGCAGTGCAAAGGATTAAGTGAAGAATGAGCTTAGGGTGGGGCACGGATACCCTGCCGATAAGAAGGAATAGGCTTGGAACGCTTGGTGAGCTTGAAACGCTCTATGACAAGAAGGGATAGGCTCGGAACGCCTGATGAAATGAGCTTGAGACGCTCGATGAAACGGACAAGAAAGAAAGAAGCTGATTGAAGCAATGAGGTCATTGCTTGGCTGAGAGAAGGAAGTAATGTTACGAGCGTGCTCAGCTCGCGCGCTCTGGAGCGAGCCTAAGGCCCTATCGGGCTTAGCGCTCCCCTTCCCTCTGTACATACATATCCCTTTGCCCGATGGTTATACGGCCCACCCAGCTAAGCCTATAATGGTAGAAGCTTAACCATTATGGGTAGTGTTTAAAATATTAAGCCCGACTCGCCGAGCCTGTCAGAAGAAGGCTATAACCCCTCCTCTACCTTACTAGCTGTCTGGTGATTGTATGCTAAATTTAGGGTGGGCCGTATAACCATCGGGCAAAGGGATAGCCTTCGCACCTTCGTAGACCTCGCTCTTTAGCTTTGAATCCTCGTTTACTCGTATTCCATCTGGTTTACACGTACCTCTATGACTCGCTCTAGGCATGGTCCTAACACTCATGTAGTATGTTTATCCCCTTGATAAGCTTAGTGGAGCTTACTCATCGACAAATGGCTCCTTAAGGCGAAGCCGTTGAGTCGCTGACCTCGTTCTCCAAAGTGTTGGAATTGTGTCGGCGTAGCTCTCAGGTGTGTGTGGGGTTTCAAGGCTTCCAGAGAGGATTATCTTTCCAATAGATACGCTGTGTGACCGTAAGACGTCCAAGTATGGGCGTGGGATTCGGGAGGAGTCCGTTGTTTGTTTTACGTGCCAAATATCTCATGATTAATGAAACGGCTGACTGTTCAGCCGTGAATCCGTGTTCTAGGTACTCTACTACATACAACGTGTCATACAATCCACCACCAAGTCCATGTGGATTTGCATTCAATCTCCTGCTCTACCTGTCGTCGACGCAGCCTCAATCACATGTTGGTTTCCTCGATCGCTGAGTTGTCCATCTCCGAGACTCCGAGATATACGCAGCCTTAAGCCTAGGATATCACCCGCCATAGCCTTGCGCCTGCTGACATCAATCTGGAAGAAGGATTTTTAATGGCCTGAGAACCTGTGCTAGGAAACCGTCGTACGAGCACTGAGCTCATGAATTTACCCTCCACTGCGTTACTCCAGCCTTCACCTACCACTAGCCCTGATTTCGTATGATAAAACACAGTGCCAGAAACACAGTGCCAGAAACACCATACCAGAACAAAGCCTAGCAGAATAAGCACATGATTCTACCCTCTACTGCGTTACCTCAGCTTTATCCTACCCCCAGCGCTAATTGTTTATGATGGAATACTGTGCCAGAACAACAAAGCCTAGCAAAATGAGCTCATGACCCTACCCTCCACTGCGTTGCTTCAGCCTTCACCAAGTCCTAATCCTGATTTTATATGATGAAACACTGTGCCAGAAACACTGTGCCAGAACAAAGCCTAGCAAAATGAGCTCCTGACCCTACCCTCCACTGCGTTGCTTCAGCCTTCACCAAGTCCTAATCCTGATTTTATATGAGGAAACACTGTGCCAGAACAAAGTCTAGCAAGATGAGCACATGATCCTACCCTCAATTCTGTTGCTTCTGCTTATTTCTTACTCTGACAGTGAAATCCTTGGGGGCTATGGCGACGCATCGTACGACAAAAGTGGACATGTGTTCAACAACCACATACAGGGCACATAATTCAGCTCGGCCTCAAAGCAAGTAAGATTGTTGGAGCAACTTCCTGTGACGCATTATCTTTAATAATCTATATAAACCGCGTGCTTTTCTTGTCTATGCTTGAGAAATCAAACGAGTCTGCCATACATCCCCCCCAGCCAACTCTTCGTGCCACACAATTGAACAACTTGCCTACCATGCATCCACTTCTGTACCTGTCTATCCTGGGTACTGCTTCTGCAGCCTTCCTACCGCTACAGCCGCGTGCCGCACCAGATGAATGCGAACAATGGGTCAAGGATCACATGTCGGAGGATAACGAGAGTGGACTCACGAGTGATGGAACTGCAGGTATCGGAGCTGAGTTTGAAAGTTCAGGCTTCTATTGGACACACACTGGCTGCAGCCTCGACGATACAAATGCGGCAAAGAAGAAGATCATTGATGGGCGCAAGCACGACAATTGGCGGCTGACGGCAGACACGGGAGCTGGGATGGGAAAGCTCCAGTCAGAGTATATTCTGGAAGGCAAGAACATCAAAGTTGGGAGTCCAGGTGGTGATGCTGCGAAAGCAGGTGCCGCAGCTGCGCAGGACCTTGTAAGTAGTGGATCGACTCGACTCCCTGTCTCGTCTTACTGACAATATCAGGCCGATTGGCTGCCGTGGGACAAGCCAGGAAGGCTTACCGTTGACATTGAGGATAGCAAATGCAATCCTTGGCAAATCGGGACCTCCAAAAATCAGAAAATAGATGCATTGCCGTGGTCGCCGCAGGTCACTACGCCAATGCCTCTCGAAGCGCTATACAGTCTTCAGAAAGACCAACAAAAAGATCTGGATTCCCCGGAGCGAAACATCCTCGACGGGTTTAATTTCCAAAACGGCATTCTTGTGGTCGTAACGAAGGCTTATTTTCAGTCCAATAAAAATGGCATGGATAAGGATAAAGTCAGCGACGATGTGCTCGGCTTCTGCTCCTTAGTTTTATCTTATGCCAAAACTGCGACCAAAAAGCTTCAACGGGATCAGAGCCCAAAGCTATACCAAACTTTTATGCCTCGAACGGAGTTCAATACCATTTATAACATGGTCAAATCAAAGTTTAAGGGCGACCTCTTTGACCTTTTCAATAATCTTGCATGCTATACGACAAAGATGGATCGGATAAAGGGTAACACAGTAGCGTAAGCAAGATGATTCTTCTTGCTCGCTCGCTCAACTGACGGCCGGCGTAGGGTCGACACTGATTTCTGCACTGGGGAGCTATCAGACCCAAAACCCATTGGGACCAAGTTCGCTGACTTGTCGTACACTCTTCCCGACACGAATCCCTTAGTCACCGTCAACATCAAAGAATGGATTCAAGGCATCGGCAAACAAGATCCTTCTCCAGACCGACTTACGAAATTCGACGCACAAATTGACAAATCCATCGGAGGCTATGGTACCCAAACGGAGAAAATCTGGAAATCAGACCGCTCTGCGCCTCTGTTTGAATTCCGAGACTTGGACCCTAGTCTAAGAACATCGCAATTCGGGAAGTTCATGGGAGATGTAGACTCGGCTATTCAGAAACTCCACACGGACTTCGCCAAGCCGCCCTCGAAGACGAAACGTGACGCGCCCCCCGGTTGTTTCCCGATACCCAAGGACGATGCACCGCCTACCAAGACAACCCCAGCGCCCGTGCCCTTGGACACCGTCGCCCCGGTAATCCCTCCTTCCCAACCATCCTGTGTCGCCCCCCCATCAGGTTCCGTTAAAGACTCCCACGAAGGCGAGCTTCGAAAGGTAGCCACCTTCTTCTGCGACCAATATGCCAAGGATACTGTCTCCGGCCCTGTCAACGACGCACACACGGTGATGGCTGGTTTAAAAACCTTCCCTCACGGGTCGATAGATATCGCAACCGACTATACCGGAAACTCCAACGAGGACGACGTTTACGACATCAAGGTCACTTCCGTGGACAAATGTACCCCTAACGGAGGGTACAATCTCGCCGAGCCGGTGCCAAATTATAAGTGCTATGATATCCTGTATACCGCATGGAGGAGCTGTGAGTCTCTCCGCTCCCAAAACGACCTCCCGCGCTTTCCGCTAATGATGAATCAGGCAACAATCAGGGACGTGGTGGAGACATCACGGCTGGCTGCTTGGTCTATAGTATTCATACCAAATACTAAACCCTTTTTGCGGAGGAATCATCATTCGACTTCCGGAGCGTAGGTCCGTCGATATAGGAGGAAATTGATCGTTTTTGACTGTACAACATAAAGGGAACAAATTGGATGAACGGATATGGTACGGAGTGTGTGCAGTCGTTCATCAGAGATATTGACAGACTGCGTGGAGAGATAGTGTATGGCTTAGGGGGCGTTGTCTTTTGATTTATGTAGGATTATGTATACGTTTGAATTTGGTATTCTTACAATATGCTTTGCAAATATGCTTCTTGCACTTCCATCTTCCTGCCACGCTTTTAAAATCAAGAGGAAACAAAGGGACTGAGATCCGTCTCAAGATTGCTGATGCGATAAGCACCGGAAATGTACTGGGGTTGTGCACTTCAAGTCGTCGATACCTTGACGTTGCGAACGATGTTTGGGCAGAGAGGTCTTGGTGTGCGTGCAGACTTCTGGTCGTCAAAGTATTGAGTTTTCTTGCACTATATATCCCAAGGACCGGCAACCTGAGGTCCTCATGTTAAGCGCTGTTGAAAATCTTGTCAGGTCATAAACAACAAACCAAATGGTAACAGGGCGCTTTTACGAGCAATGCTACCATTCTCCATCCCATGTCAAAATAGAGGCAGCGCCTGTCCATGGCTCCAAATGCAAATTGATGCCCAACTGCTTGGTCTCTGCAAGCAGCCTTGTACACTGTTTCTTATACGCATCGTCCGGTGTTGAAGGACAGCCGAGATGAATGTCCTTAAGTGTAGGTAACTGAGAAGCCTTCTCAGCGACGATTTCACGAAACATCATATCGAGAGCTTGCTCATGATGAGCCGTTCCCTCCAAATTTATTGCTAGCCGAGAGACTGAAGCAGGGATAAGGTCAACGATAGACACTTTGATTTGGGATTCGTTCAGCGTAGCAACCTGAGATGCAGCCGCAGTGATATTGCATATCGCGATTTCGAGAGGCAGTTCAAGTTTTCGTAAACGTTGAAGGCCACGTATCGATGCCTTGCCAGGAGTAATTGAGCCGCGTAGTTCGCGAATAGAGATAGAGAGCTCTATGAGATGACTCCCTACCTCACGCTCGATGGCAGTCACGAATTTGCAGAGATCCCAGTCCCAGGGGCCGCTATGATTCTTTGTCGAGTGAGAGTATGTAAAGACTTTAAGGCGTGGGGTATGTCTGAGGAAGTCCGCAATAGCGACGTGGTCGATACTAGAGCACACGAAATGAATCACTTCTAAAGTCTCTCCGATGCCATAATCTGAAGCATTGGACGGGATGCTCTTGAGACTGTCACCCAAAGCTACGCAGCTATACACCATTTCGGAGCGTTAGCGGGAGTCTCTGCTTTCAATTATAAACCGAGCTAGAGCGAAACTGGATTCTTTGGGCGGTGGTATAGCAGTTTTGCGGCGAGTAAACGAGTCAAAAACGTTGCAAAGTGCTCTTTACAAGCACTGATAGAGCGAAATGACGTACCTAAGTCCGCGAAAGGACCGCATGTGCGGTAGTGCCAGGAAAGGGCTTGCCCAACTTAAATCAAATCCTTGCTCGGATGCTGATGAGACAGAAGGACCGAATATAGTGGTCTGAGCAAGACTAGGCCTATTACAAGGAAGATGCGACTGCTTGGTCTGTTCGTCGATTGGGAGCGTTAGCAGACTATGAAGCGACGTATGAAAAAAGAGTATAGCAGAGATTCAACATTTCGTAACGCCTGAATAGCGAATCTGAGGCGGGTAGACAACCCAGGAACGCGGTCTTACGCCTTCGATAAAACGAATAGACGTACTTATACGTTAGTTTATGGCGTTAGTAGAATTATTGATAGGCGTTCAGAGCACTAAAACAGCAATAGCGTGGTATTTTCGAACGTCTCAAAAAGTAGATACAAGGCAAGAAAAAGCAGTCTACGCTCTCAAGTTTCGTTGATAGAGCGAAAAGACGTACCTTGCGAACGACGACATTAATGAGCTTATCTGTTGCCTCATTTGGTTTCCAACACTTTGGTAGCGTGAGCGTCTCGACATTCGGTAAGAGCGTCAAAAGAAAAGCAGCAGCATATTGTGAATAGCGATGGTATTCTAGATCCTCTTCAATCTTGGCATTGTATTCCTCCCAGTCAAGACCTGCTTCCGCTAGATCGCGAGAGTCTGCAAGCAGTCGGACCACAGCTCCACCACATTCAACGTCTGCGAGCATGCAACGGGGCGTGGAATAAGCGAACCTGTCAACCTAATATAGTTTTCGCAGTTAGCAACGCTCTTTCTGAAATATAGCTGGATCTTTGTGAATGTTTGTCACTCTAGACTATGCGAATTCCCAGCTGGGGAACTCACTATGAGACCAATCTCGGGAGCCAGCAACGCCAGGATTAGGAAGAGGTACAATACTTCTGAAAATTACTTACTTTAAAGTCGGCATGCCGGACGTAACGTCCCACAATAGGTTCGACAGCGATACGTGTGATTAGATCGAAGGCAGTTTGAATAGTAAAAGAAGGGTCATCCAGCCTGCCGTAGAAGGTAAAGTTATGGAAATGCGAGCGAAGCTTGTTATGATGCTCGACGAATGGAGTGCATAGTGCAAAAGTTTTCTTGCAGGTTAATGCCAGACTCTCAAACCCTTCAGGTAAGACATATGTGATGATCTTATCAAGGAGCTCGGTAGGCAAACGAGTGAGCGCCATGATACGTTGTAGTGCTTGAAATTATTGTTAGTGAGGCTTGTGAGCGTGAAGGGATGCTGTGGGGGGCGGACTCGGGCTGACGTCAGATGGGTAATCACGTGACGGGAGGTCTTGGGGGCGCCATTTAACGGCGCACATTACGGAATGTCACTTTCGCTAAAGGCGGGATCTACCTTCTTTTAGGTGTAGTCTGCTACCAAATACATGTAGATTGCCCACTACCTATATATGGCATTTAATCTATTACGAATGCCGATTCAATAAGCCTCTTTTGTTGAGACTCCCTTTCATTCAATGTTGCTGCCGTCACCAAACTCGGCTTAGACCTCTTCCTCACCGGCTTCGAAGCCACTACCTCCAACGTGGGTCTCGAAGGCGACGTCTAGGCTGGGACTCTTGCTCCCATACAGTTGTTTCCTTCACTGCACGGCCAGATTTGGTTGTTCTAGTCATCACAGATGGGGCGGAAGAGGGTGAAGGTTCGTTGAAAGTAGTAGTAGTAGTCGTCGATGTGAGGTTTTTACCACCTTTCGGTCTACCCCGAAGCTTGAACGTCATAATGACGAAGATTGAAGCGAAGAGTGGGAGGACGAGGGGGTCCGGTGACAGTGAGGCTATAGCCTCACTACCCTCCTCACTGTTCTCCTTTTGTTTATCCCTTTGCTTAGCAGCCTCATTGTCCTTCTTTTGCTTACCTCTTTGCTTAGCATCCCGTTGCTTAGCTTCTCGCTCAGCTGCTTCCGCTGCAGTCAAAGCTCGAGCATTGACTCTATCATGTTTCTTCTTTTGACGAAGCTCAGCCCAAGCTTCTTTCCTTGTAGAAGGTGATTTCGGAAGCGTCACGGGAAGCACCTGACCCACTTCCTGCAGCCTCTCGTGTGTGCCGAAGGTTCTAGGTGGGCCGGGGGTATCCTATCGATTGCCCGCTGGACGACGGATATGAGGCTAGGGTCCAGATTGGGGTGGGGTTGCCATACGGTAGGCATGACGACGGCGACGTGGATGTAGATAGATAGGTAGATAGGTAGGTAGGTAGGTAGGTAGGTAGGTAGGTAGGTTGTTTGGGGGGAAGGTTGGCGAAGCTCGAAAGTAATACTGAATGAGCGGTGTGATAAATAGTTTATGGTGGAGAATCTACCTGTATTTGCTAGCAGACTACACCTAAATGAAGGTAGATCCCGCCTTTAGCGAAAGTGACGCTCCGTAATGTGCGCCGTTAAATGGCGTTCCCAAGACCTCCCGTCACCCGACCCAACGTCAGTGTCAGTCCTGGATGTACATGTAGTACCTTAGCTGAACAACAACCGTTTCATGATTATTCATTATTTCTTGAGTGGCGAAGGATTGATCTTCAGAGCGCTTGAAGTCTGATTCGAAGACAATTAAGTCACAGCCATAATCGAAGGATCCAATCATATCTTCCTAGAAGACGCTCTTCTACTAGCACGAGGGTTCAAGGATTTCCCTGGTAAAGCTATACCAGAAGCCTTTGCAATCTACGAAAGAACTCGAAAGCCACGTGTTAACGCGGCTTACAAATCAGCATACATGCGCTAGGAGAGCGTAAAGGATAAAGGATGGGTGAAGCAAAAGCTCTTTGAATGGATGTTTTGGGCTTTTCTGTGGGTGAAAGGGGAGCAGCACCAGCAAATCACGGCGTATGACATCCAAAAGGAAAGGCTACGTGAGCGGTAGAATTACACTCCAGCCATCCGAGTGGACCGAGTTCATTGCTTTCATTCCTCCAACACAAAAACATGCATGTTCTCTTACTCGGCGCAACAGGTAATCTAGGTCTTCGTCTCATTCCCGCTTTCATAATCCACAACCATCAGATCACCGTCTACGTGCGATCGCCCTCGAAGCTTCACATCCTCATCCCCTCATTCCTCCTCTCCTAAATCGTCGTCGTCGTCGGTGACACAACCGATTCGTGCAGCATTCAAAAGGCCGTCATCAAACACGATTGCGACGTCATCGTCGACACAGCCGGCAACCAGGTCCTGCCGTGAAAAGAACACCTCCTGCCCAAAATCGCCCGAGCCGTCACCGATGCCGCCATAGCCATCGGACGGGCGAGGGGGAAGCCATTGCGCGCCTGGCTGATTGAGGATCTAGGCTTGTTGGAATACCCAGGAACAGGCCACATGGCTCAGGACCAGTGCGTTGCCTTTTCTCATTCACCTCGAGTGATGGCTTGGGCGGTAAATACTGATATTCCCGCAACCAAAGCATGCCTCACGTCATCGGAATCCATCATCAAGCCATCGCGAACGTCCTCGACGCCGTTCCCATTTCCGACCTGCACTGATCGCTGCTCTGTGTCGCGGTCATGAAACTCGCCTACCCCACCATAGCTCAGACTCGGACTCACAACCTACTCGTCAAGGCTGGTTCGCCGCCGGGCTGGGAGAATCACTGAGTGAGGAACGTTCCGTTGGTAGGACGGGATTTGAATCTTGTGGTCGGGTCGTTCGGGTATACGACGAAGCTGAAAGACGTTGCGAATTTGCTTGGGGGGGATTTGAAGGGTGGTAGCCAGGAGTGAGTGGGCGAGAGGGTGGGGGTGAAGAAGAGGGGGAAGGGGGTTTGACGCTCGTACTCAGCAAAAAGCCCAGCATAAAGCCGACCGCAAAGCCTCGACCGTGAAAGATAAATCTGATGAATGAAATATTTAACCTGTCAGAATTACTCTTAACGTTGTCCTGAAGCGAAGCCTCACCCCTCAATAGCTCATGAAACAGCATTGATCCGGCCGAACCTAGGGGTCCATGGGGATATTGGCTACTATTGGTAGGGGTTTCCCCAGCATGGCTTCGTCGCACCTTCAGGATTCACGGGGATATTGGCTACTATTGATAGGGGTTTCCTGAGCATAGCTCAGCCGCACCTTCAGGGTCCACGGGGATATTGGCTACCATTCATAGGGGTTTCTCGAGTAGAATTTTTCCCCTTCACCTTTTTACCCATCTCATCACCTATTTCCTAGACGAGGGCATTCACATAGAGGCCTACCTACCTACCTACCTACCTACCTACCTGCTCACCTAGTCACCTGTATTTAGCCTATCTTCTAAATCTATCTATCTACTAGATCGATCATTGCATGTTGTTACAAATGTATCAAGACCAACTAAGTCATAAGGCTGAACAAGGCTAAAACCCTAATCAATTCACAGTCAACGCTAATAGATTGACTGCATATTGATTGAAGCTAATCAATGTCTGCTTGAAAGCTTTTACTCAAATATTCTTGATTTTTCAACATCATTTTCCAACATCTTCATTATGTTAATCAAACATCATCTGTTATTTCTTTTGTTAATTCTCTTTTTACTGTATCACAATACAATTTCTTTGAATCTAATGCAATCTCTAAATATTAATATATTTAAAAACTTTAATACTTATCTTCTTTTGTATTCTTAGTATTCAATTATAGTTATTTTTAAAGATCAAGTTCTTTTAATTTAACTTTCTTTGATTAACTGTTTTAAACATGATTTTAACATTATATTAAGAATTCATTAATTACATAATATTAATTTCGTTATTCATTTAATTTACTTGTACAGATGAATCAAGTTTAAAGAAATTTATTTATTTAATGATCAATGATTCAAAAAATTAAAATTACATCCAAGAATTCTAAAATCAACAGTTAATCAATTAATTAAATTGTTTAAATTGTTTAAATTGTTAAATAATTCATTACTCACTAAGTATGCACAGTTCAACTCAATCAAAAGAATTACTTCATTCTCATGAAATAAATGAGTGAAAATAAACTGTTTAATCAGATTCAAAAGATTAATCAAATTAAAAAACTCATTCATTTTTGTTAAAATCATGCCAGAGCGAGTCATAGAGGTCAGGTAAACCAAGCCGATGAATCAGGTAAACGAGGATTCAAAGCTAAAGAGCGAGGTCTACGAGGTGCGAAGGCTATATGTACAGAGGGGAAAGGAGAGCGCTAGGCCCGATAGGGTCTAGCCTCGCTCAAAGGACACGTATCTCAGTGGTAGGCTGAGCACGCTCGTAACAATTTTACATATTTATTAAACATCATCACTTAATCAACTTTCTTTAAATATTGATTCAATTCACTCTTGTCATCTTTATTATAAGTAAAAAATCTAGAAAAAAAAAGCATTCTTTGTTAACTTTTTCACTTCTAACTTCATTAAAGAAGTAGTTTTATTCATTGTTGATTCACAACATGTTTTTATTTCTATTTCTTCAAATGTTGATACAATCATATTTTTAAACTTAAATCTTAATGATTTTGATATTTGAAAGACATAAATTATGATTATGTTTAATGAAACTGATAAACTTTATGAACAAAATATTGAACATCAAAAAGAACTAAAGAAATATTAGAAAGAAGTTAAAAAATTGAAAGCTTTAATAAAAGTTCAAATCATTTAAGAAGTTCAAATTATTTTGAAAGTTTAAATCATTTCAATGATCATAATTTCTTTTATATTCAACTACTTCATTAGTTTTAAATATTAGAAAATATTTGATTCTTTTATGCTCATTAATGAAAAGAAATCTTCATGAAATAATCAATTTAACATCCTAATTAATATGTCACAGTTTTAATAAATGTTACTTAGAAAATGTTGAGAAAAAGAAATATTAAATCACTTTAGATGATGTTAGAAAATAATATAAGTATTACTAAATGTAAAGTTATTAATGATGTTATGAAAGTCTTTAAACACAAATGATATTTAATGTTTTTGAAGTATAAAAATCTTTGATTATTTTCTTTCTTTTCTTTCTTTCTTAAGCAACATCTTGTATCTTAAATTTAGTTTTCAAAATTTCACTTTGATTTCATTTAATCTTGAATTTATAACATTATATTGCATTTACATAAACATCATGAATTAACTTGAAAACATTGACAATAACTTGTCATCAACATTGCAAGCTTCAATCATTAAATTCATTGATTTCATTTAGTTTTTAATTTTAGTCAACAATGATTCAAAAGCATGATACATTTTTCTAATTAAACTTTAGATCTAATTCAACGATATCATTAATCAATATATTAATTGAATCATTGTTTATTAACAAAAGCACAAGCATACTTAGAATAAGTTTAAAAAAGCTCAGATCAATAATGAAACATTGTTGAAAATAATTCAAAAACTTAAAAGAATGAGCAAAATCAATGTCAAGTTAGAGAAATATTCAAACTTGAAACTTTATGTCAAAGAGTAAGAAAACAAGCTACAACAATTCATTTTCAAGCTAATCAACAAGCTAAAGTTGAATGCAAATCATTATTCAACTCTTGACTTTCATTTATTGTATAAATATAGTCATTTAATCAAAATTACAATCGCTCAAATGCTATCATGTTTAATGATTTAGCATGACAAAATAATTATGATTGAACAATTGATTATCTTGTTAAAACAAGTCTTTGATGATTCAAACAAACAAGAAATCACTTAGCCATTTATTTCAACTTTAAGAATGCAAAATCATATCTTTATTGAATATTTGTTCAACTTTCAACAGCACATTGATGCAATTGAATATAATATTATAATTTGAAAGTTTAATTTGAAAAATGAATTATTTAATGAATTTAAATTCTTATTGATTTAGATAAACATCAACAGTCTAAACTATAATTAATTTGTTATCAAATGTCAACAATTGAATAATCATTATCACATTAGCATATTAAATCTTCTTAAAACAAAAATAGTTATTCACTTTGTTTCAATGATTTTTATAATCATTGCATATTTTGTCAAATATATGACATTATTAATAAGTTTCAAAGTCATGATCTTGAACTTAAGAGATTTTATAAACTTATTAATCATTAATATGAAGAAACAAGATTCATTAATTTTTAAAAAGTATCAACATTGCATAATTAATTATTTATGCTTGTATTGTGATGAGTTTAAGCGTCAAATTGCAATTTGCAATTTAAAGTTCAAGATTTAGTTACAAATTGTTTCATTATTCAATTTTGTCACTTTTATCAATGATGTTATTCTTGTTACTTCTTTTTCCTTGAAAAAAGTTTAGTCTTTGCATACAGTCACTCATAAAGATAATCAAATAGTTTGAAATTCTTTGCACTTTCAATTAACTTGATTCATTAGTTAGAAAAAAAGATGAACAATGATTATTTAATGCTCTTAAGTAATCTAGAAAGTAATAGAATCAATGTCAATCTCTTTGTTTTAATTGATATTAATGTCATCAATTATGCATTTATTAATGATTCTTTTGCACAAAGACATTCTTTACTTTGTTTTTCTTTATTTGAAACTTGTACTCTTCAGAGATTTAATGATCAATTAGTCATATTTGAACTCATCACTTACTATGCTTTTGTCAAACTTCAAGTTTCAAGGAAAGAGCTTAAAGAAACTCTCTTTTTTGTCATTCAACTTTTGCAATTTTCAATTGTTCTAAATCTGCTCTAATTAAAAAGTCATAAAGCAATTATAGATCTGCATCATAATTAGCTCATCTTTGAATCTTAAAACAATTTGAAACTTTTATTTGAAATTCTTTCAAGCATCTTAATCTTAATTGTGTCAATATTAGTTTTTTCAACATTTTCACTTTTAAAATCTTTGAAGATTTACATTATAAATAGTACTTCATTTCTACAACTTGCTAGAAAAAAGAATTATGATTTGTTTATCATATTTATGAAAGATATTAACAAAGCTCTAAAAATTATGCTTTTCATTAATTCTATCATGTTATTGTATTTTGAATATTACAACTTTCTAAATGTTTTCTCTTGCAAATTAATTAATACTTTATTTGAATGATGTTTCTATGATCATGAAATTTAGTTGTAGAAGAGCAAAACTTTTATCTTTAAATCTTTATATAACATGTTTCAAAATGAGCTTTGAATATTAAAGAAGTATTTGAAGAATAATTTGATCAAAAGTTTTATTTAAATTAATGTTTTCTTCATGATTTTCTAATACTTTTTGTTAAGAAATTAAGCGAAAAACTTAGATTTTGCATGAATTAGTAAAATCTAAACATCATAATAATTAAAAATCAATTCATTATCTTTTTGTCATGAACTTGAGATTAAATGAAATTAGAATGAAATTCTAAAGACTAGATTTAAGATACAAGACGTTGAACAAGAAAGAAAGAAAAGAAAGAAAGTAATCAAAGATTCTTGTACTTTAGAAACATTAAATATCATTTGTATCTAAAGATTCTCATAACATTGCTAATAACTTTATGTTTAGTAACACTTATATTATTCTCTAACATCATCTAAAGTGATTTAACATCTCTTTTTCTCAATATCTTCTAAGTAACATTTGCTAAAATTGTGACAATACATCTTTCTTTTGAAGTTGAAGCTTCTACAAGACTTTCAATCTTTAGACTCATACTCAAAATTACTATTGACTTGAATATAAGCAATTTAGAAATTCTTATTCGAAAGATTTGAATTTCAAGCATGATAAATGTTTATGAGCTTGATGACATTCATAACATTTGCAAACTTTATTCAACTATGTTCTTCTATTCTTATTCACTTAATTAAATACTTTAGCTAAGAGTTTTTTATTCGAGAAATTAATATTTTATTCACTTTTTAGCTTATTATGTCTTTGACAAAGATCATTAAGAATAAAATGAAAGATATTTGCTTAGATAAGAAATCATTGACAAAAGAATGAAGCAAATTGATATGAAAGACGTCATAGCAATTTTAGTCATTAAGCAATCTTAGTTAATATGATTGAAAAGTAACAATCTTAATAATAAAAAAAAGATTCTTTGAATTTACTAAATAGCTTTTTGCTAAATTAATGAATTATTAAATTGCAAACATTTAATCAAATCTCATCGTTAATTGCATACTTGAGAGCATGTTCTTAATGAGCATTAGTGTATTGTTTCTAATATGCTTAAGCTATAATCATTTGTTCTTGCAAAATTTCGTTGATTCAATTTATTTTTTGAACAAATAAATTGATTCGTATTTAATTCAAATATTCAATAATGTTCTTCTAAGCTTTCTTTGATTTCAATTTCATTTAAGAATGTTGTTTGAAGTTAATTAAAAACAATGTGCATTGAGTGATTTCAAAGAAGTGATTGTTAATAATAAATTTAGTCAATGATAGTCATGCAACTTAGTTATTTTGCATGAAGTTTATGAAGATTCAAAGATATTGTTTCAAAATAATGTTGATATTCTTGATTTGATTATTTGTTTCTAAGTGATACGCTATTGACAATTAAGTCTAAATCTTTAATCGAGTACAAAGTTCATTTCAAAAGTGATTAATAAATTGAGTTTCATAATTCGAGATAATTAAGTTTAATAATTCGTGATGTTTTTATATTGCATGATAAAAGACTTAAACTATATTCAAAGTTGTAATTTTACTCATAGATTTATAATGCACTTGTTTAGATAGTTGATTCACAACTATTAGAATATTAATAGTTGAATTTTCATTCAAATTCTTGCTTTTAGATGTTATTATAATAAAATTCATGCTTATGTTTTTTTAGCACTTCTCAAATATCTTCAAAGACTTTAGAACTCTCTAATACTTATTTTCAAAGACTTTTACTTAAGAGCATAAATGACAATTGTGTACGAAGCATTCTATGGTCTAAAGCATTTTGAATCAATAGTAATGATAATTAAATATTTTGTAAATCTTAATTCTTTCTAAATGATTCACAATAGACATGTTATGACTTAATTGAATTAAACATAGTTGCAGTTCTTTATCTTTAAATAGTAGTAATTTATTCAATAATAAACTTGATCATCTTGCAAGATGCATTCTACTAATGAAAATTCTTTAAGCTTTCGTTGATCATCTTTTAACGCAATTACAATGATCTTTATTCATTTATCATTGAAATAAATTACGAAGAGTTATTCTTTCAAATTATTCATAAACATTTTCTTAGATGATTTAGACTAATCAAAGATCATTAATTCATTCTTCAAATTGCTTGGTTTAGATACTTTCAAGTCACTATTATCGAGAACATCAACTTTCGAGTCATTGTTGTTAAAAACATTGATTAAAACTTGAATTTTCAGATTTTTTGATTTTAGCACAATTTGTCACTGATGTTCTCAACAACTATTCTTTTCATTCAAGAGAAGATCTTCTAATTAACATGTGAATGCATCGATTCAAGTGTTTAATTCATTTGAACAATACATGATTTTGAAGTTAAAATGAGAGAGAAATTTCAATCATCTGACTTGTCTTCGACTAAGCAGTTTAATTAACAAGAATAAAATATTTACAAGACTTATTCTCAAAACATAATTTGATAGTTGATTTTCTTTTATAAAGTTTCAACTTATATAAGTATAATCAAATCATTTTCGAATTGAACACAAAGAAAACATAAGATTTTGTGTTTAAATTCAATAAAGCAAATGCGTAACTTAACTATAAATTAAATACTTAAAGAAAACATAGTGTTTTGTGTTTAAATTCAATAAAGCAAATGCGTAGCTTAACTATAAATCAAATACTTAAAGAAAACATAATGTTCTATGTTTAAATTCAATAAAGCAAATGTGTAACTTAACTATAAATCAAATACTTAAAGAAAACATAGTGTTTTGTGTTTAAATTCAATAAAGCAAATGCGTAGCTTAACTATAAATTAAATACTTAAAGAAAACATAGTGTTTTGTGTTTAAATTCAATAAAGCAAATGCGTAGCTTAACTATATATCAAATACTCAAAGAAAACATAGTATTATGCATTCAAATTCAACAAAGTAAACAATTACTAAACATTTTCTTCATTAGACAAACGCTTTCGTTCTTTAACACAAAACTCAATAACATAATAGAAGAAAATAATTGCAACAATTGCATTTGTATCAAAGTATCTTGTTTTTTTAACATCAACATATTATAATCTCTGCGTTTAAAACATGAAGTTGTATCAAAAGAAAAAAGAACATTAGATATATTGAATGAATATAATGAATAATATGTAGCAAAAACAATAGAGAATAGAATATCATTATACTTGCAATGATTGTTATTTGCATCTCGTGTTTGATAACATAACACAATAGGTAAAAAACAAGTAAAACAGCAAGAATCTGTTATCAATGATTATTCTCTTCGAAGTTTATTCAATGTAGAGAAGTAGAAACTTACTTGCAATTAATGTTTAAAACAATCTTTCAAAGTATGATCTTAATATACTTTTGAGTCAAGTGATAATATAAAACAAAATGTACAAACATCTGTAAGATGATTAAGTATTTGAAAGAACTTTAATCTTTCAATTTCAACTAACTGTTGACTTGTTAGCACATTCTCTTTTATAGTATTACGTTCAACTTCTCTTGTTTGACATAAGTCACATAAAGTTGAAAAATTTGTTTAACATTTAGTCATATGTTGATCATCGAGTTCTGCGTTCAAAACTCTTCGTCGACATACTTTTTCTACAAGATAAGTTAGTTTAAAAGCTTTTTGAACTTTAGAGTCTCGTTTTGTAGAAAGAATTGAAGAAGAAGAAATGAAAACAATTGACTTTGCAAGCTGATTATCTCGATCTGCTCGACCACTTTCTTGAGCGAAGTCAATGATAGAATATGCACTTTGAAAATGAATCACAGCTCGCACAGAACTATAATCAAAACCTGCGCTTAAAGTAGATGTGCAAACAAGAACTAAACTGTTATGTAAACGAAATTTCTTTAAAATAGACTCTTTATCTTCAACATCTCGATGTAAAACTTGATAGTTCAAGTATTTACTAAGATCATTTGCAATCTTAATAGTCATAACATAGATCAAAACTCTGTCATCTTTTGTATATTGATTTTTTTTCTTCAATCAAAAAATCAAGCACTTCAGAGAATTGCTTTAGAAGTGCAGATGACATCATACGTTTAACTAAATATACAATGTTATGTCGTGTAGTTGACGTTCGAAGAACAATATTGTTTGAAAGAAATAACATTTTGTTCATTTCTTGCAGAATAGAAACAGATAATGTTGCAGAAAGAAAGATGAACTGTGTAGTAATAAGTCGAAGCTTTTTCAAACTATGCATTGAATGTCTGTAGTTTGCAACAGTCACAATCAAATGACATTCATCAAAAATGATTCTGTCAAGCTTGTTTTCTGCATGCAAAGACATTAAGAACAATTGAAAGCTTGATAATATTGTAGTTTCTATTAAAACAAGAACAAGTTTATCTGCAGATTTTCTTTCTTCATATATTGAAGCAGAAATCTTCATTTCTTTTGCTTTTCGCAAAAGATCTGACTTCAAAGCTATCAAAGGTACAATTATAATCGTAGTTTCAGCTGTACTCAATAAAGCAAGTAACAGATATAAGAAACTTTTACCACTTGAAGTTGCAAGTATAACAGTCAAACAAGAAGTTTTCTGTAATATAAGCTTCAAAGCTTCTTTCTATTCTTCTGATTTAAACATTACAGAGTCATCTTGAAGAAACTCTCTCAACAATGCAAGTAAATAATCAGAAGAAAGATTGTTATCTGCAGATAAAGCTTGCTGTAAATCTAATAATTTAACAGACTTTCTTGATTGACTTTGTGCTTCATAGTTCGATGAAGAAAGTGCATGTTTATGTGATTGATGAAGAGAAATTGTGCTTGTGTGTTAATTAATTGAAAGAGAAGATAAAGAAATCTTGTGCAAATCAAAGAAAGTGTGATAACGTAAACTAAAAGAAAGAAATTGCTGTTGCTTATCTATTCGAATATTCTGAATTGCATTCGTTTGACGAGCGTAGTGTGATTCAACTGTTTTTCGTGAATGATGCATATTTGCTGTAGCGATGTCAGCATCAGACATTTGCAAAGATGACTTATCTAGATTATTTTCTTCATCAAAGAAAAGCTCTTCATTCATGTTGTATTTGACGAATGCAAGAATTAAATGTCGATATGTTAATACAGTTAATCGTTGTTGAATATACTGTAAGCTGCAACTTCGCATTAGTAAAGAAAGTTGTCGTGTATTGAAAGCAAGATTTTTATGCTCAAAAAGTAAAGAAGAATAAGTGATTGTTCGATTAAAGCATTCAACTTCAATGAAATGTTTGAACGATAAAACAAGTACAATATACAGAGCAGTAATATGAGAAACAGCAGCACAAAGATATTTAACTGCAGATGCTTCTTGCTTAGTTGTATGAAAGTTCTTTGTGTAACGTAGTCTTAACATGAATAAACATGTAGATTTATCAAACAACAAAGTTCTTTGTGCAGAAGTAATTGAGTTGCAGTATGTTAATGTGCTTAACTTTGTTGCTCGAGCAGAAACACTTGTAGTAAAGTGCATTAACAGTTGAAGATGTAACAGAAATCGCTTCAAACTTTCTGCATAGTCTGAAACTAATTTAGTTTTAAACATCAACTTATTTCTCTTCATAAAGAACATTCGTTCTTTCAAAGCTTTGTTCTCAAGTACTTTCTTCTGCAAGTAAGAAGAGAAGTGTGAAAGAGTTGTGTTATAAGAAAATAAATAAGTGTGTGCTGTGTTATTTGCAAGATTCTCTGTTGCTGCAAGTGCAGACAAAGTCAAATTAGAAAAGTCTAATACATCTGCATTAAACAATAACTCTGAGAACAATATTTCATGTGTTTTTAGAGTCAATTGTTTGAACAAAAGCTTCATGTTAGACAAAGAAACAGTAATATCTTTGCAAGAAATCAACTCATTGCTATGAACAATAATTTGATTCGTTGCAGAACTATTGTTCTTATTGACTTTGAAAGCATATGCTCGCAAGTTAAGAATCTCTGCAAGTGCAATAATAGCTATGTTGTGAAAGAAAGAATTCATAAAGAGTGATAGTTTAGTTAAAAGACTGCAATCTGTTTGTTCTTTTCTCTTTTGCAAATATTGTTAAGTACAATGCTCAAGAGTAAGCAATTGTGCACAGTACATAAATGCAGAATAAGATTGAGACATTTGTGCAGAGTCTTTCAAAGATTTTGTGTGAACATTAACAGAATAACAAGCGAAGAAGCTGTTAATACAACTATTAAACTTATTGAATTCAATGTTTTGTTGCGATAATGAAATGAAAAGATCAAGAAGTAAAGATTGTGCTTTGTTTAATGTATAAGATAGAAGTTGCTTATCAAAGTTTGTATTTGAATCATCATTTGATGAATTAGACTCTAAACTTAAAGAATTCTTCTTTCTTCTTTCTATAACAGTGATTTCTTCATCATTTAACTCAAACTCATCTGTATTAGAAAGAGAAGAATCAGATGCTTCATTAAATGAAGAACTGAATTTTGTTGAAGAAGAATTAGAGTTAGAAGATGATAAAGACGAACGCGAAACTTGCTTTTGTTTCTGTTGTCGTTTATTCTTCTTCTTCTTCTTTTCTTCTTTAACAAAAAGAATATTAACTTCATTAGATTCAACAAATGCATGCAAATCATTAATTAAAGCTTGACTTTTATTAGATAAGTAAAACAACTTTTTCAAAGATCTTTTATTATCTTTTGAAGATGCAAGTTCAATTGCAGATGTAAAAGACAATTTTTGTTCTATAACTAAAGCAGTTCTAAATAAAAAACAAAAGAGTTGAGCAAAAACCTTCGCATATTTATCAATAGTAGATAAATTTTGCGTAGCTTTGAAACTCTTGATTCGAATGTTATTTAATTCAAAACTATTCAAAACATTAAGATGTTGTCTTGACATGTATTAAACTTGTGAAAGACTTGTTTGAAGAAGTTATTTGATTTGTAAAGAAAGTGCAAAAAGAATGTGTTCAGATGTTTTATCTACTAATTGTACAAAAGTATTCACAAAAGAATAATTTCTTCTATTCAAGAAATTCAAATATTGTGTTTGAATTTGAAAAGTAGAGAGTTCTTCTCGAGTATGTTTCAAATCAATAATCTTAGACTTTGCTTGAATTTTCTCAACTTTCTTCTCATAAGAAGATAGAAGAGTTGAAATAGCAAAAGCAGATTGTAAATCATTATCATTGTTAGATTCAATACTTTGAATATCTAATGCAACGTTTGAAACAACTAATAATGAACGTGCTTGTACTTGAAAGAAAAAACTATTCTTAAGTAAAGATTGTGCAAAAATTGAAGACGTAACAGTATGTTTAAAATCACTTGCGTGAATTTTAGAGCAATGTCTCTTCATGTTTTCTTTATTCATCAAAACTTGATAACATAAATTGCAAGAGAATGCATTTTTATGTACATTAAGCTCTAAAAAAGCAAACAAAGTCATTGACAATTGTTGTATTAAAGAGAATGTTTTTGCAACTATAAATAATGAAAGAAAAGAAATTTGTGAAAGAAGTTCTTGTTGTTTTTCTTTTTCTGCATGCTATTTATAATGAGATTTGATATAAGAAGAAAAAGTATTAGAAAACAAAGCAATATGATATTCTAAACAAAGTAACAAAGAAAACTTAGAATAGTACTTTAAGAAAGAGAAAGAAATACACTCAACTACATTCTATGTATGTAATGTTGAGTTACTATTCAATAAATCAATATATAATGCTTTATTATTGCATGTATCATTAAATTTATTTTATATGATGCAGATCTTGTTCGTCGACTTCTATCAATTGCTGCGTCATTGACGAGATCGCTATGTGTAAACATGTTGAGTTATGTACACAAGACGTAACAAGATAAATTTGATCTCGATCAATATATAGAGCTTGAGTGATTAGACACAAGTAATATAAATGTTGTAACAACGTTGTTAATTGTTAAGTATATAGCTTGTCAATGATGTTCTAACGTTGAACAAGACATGAAGTTGAAAGAAAGATGAAGCAAATTTACTAAACTAGCGTTGAACTATGGGCTTGCGTAGAACATTAAAACTAAACATGTATATTCAATCTTTAACACTTTGATTTACAACGAACGAAGTGAACTTTAAGAACTTAATATCTTCTAAAGTATAAAGACTTAAATTATGACTTTGTTCTATTAAATTATTCATTTAAAGCGTTGTTTGTTAAATAGTAGTCAATTTGCATCAATTGTGCGATGAGCGTTGTTAACTTGAACGTTGATCTTTAACATTTGCAATACTTTCAATATTTATTGCTATGTCAAATTTAATTATTTTCTAATTATTTTTGAAGATTTGAATTTAGCTAATTTAGAGCTACAAGTATGTCATAGAAAGTTCTATTATATAGTCAATGCATGAAGTGCAATGTTGATTGGGGAATTGCTGCTATGCGGGGAATCCGATCGCTCAGCGCATTGAAAGATCCCCAACCTCAACTGTCAAGTCAAACCTCAATATTTTTCGATTATTTCTGAAGCATTGAATTCAGCTGATTCAAAGCTACAATCATGCCTTTCAAAGTATGTTGAGTAGTGAATGTGCAAAGGTTGATCCGGGCTGGGGATGAGGTACTACTAGGTGAGCGGTCGGTCACCCAGCGCATTGAACCTTCCCAACCTCAATTACTAGGTCAAACCTCAATATTATTCAATGATTTTGACGGCATTTGAATCGTTCAATTCAGGGCTACAACTCGCTCTTTCAAAGTAGGTCAAGTAGTCAGAGCGTATGGGTTGATCCGGGCGGGGAAGGTGGTGGTATGCGGGGGGAGCGGTCACCCAGCGCATTGAACATCCCCAACCCCATTTGCTGGGTCAAACCTCAATATTATTCAATAATTTTGACGGCGTTTGAATCGTCTGATTCAGGGCTATAATTCACCCTTTCAAAGTATGTCAGGTAGTCAGGGCGCATGGGGTTGATCCGGGCGGGAAAGGTGATGGTAGGTGGGTAACTGGTCAATCAGCGCACTGAACATCTCCAACCCCATTTACTGGGTCAAACCTCAATATTATTCAATTATTTTGACGGCATTGAATTCGTCTGATTCAGGGCTATAATTCATGTCATAGAAAGTACTGGGCCCGAGGGCATCTAGTAGGAGTTCGGGGTCGGTGACGGATTGACCGGGGGGGTCGGTGACGGATCGACGTGCCAAGGCGATCGCCGCCGGGGTGGTTGGGAGCGTCACCGGCCCCGGTGACGGTCGGGAATAAGAGGTAGCATTAAGCAAGAAACTAATGTTTTAGCTTCATGCTTAATGCTTTATTTCTATGTTGATTGATAAATCTTAACATTGACAAGCTTTTAGCATTCTTGCAATGAAACTTTGAAAGCTTGAAGATTCAACTATACATGATGATGATAGCACACTTGAATAACATTGAATGAAAAAGAGATTTACAACGTTGAAATTATCTCATTAAGCATATGAATTATGTCATGAATTATATTTCTTTCAATGACATGATTGTACAATGATACTGCAATGAAAAAGTGCACAAAGTGATTAAGTTTTTTTTTTTTTGCTAAGTTCTTGTTTTCATTTTGCACTCAAACTTATGTTTATAATCTTTGTTTGCTAAAGTGCTTTAACAAAGAGCATTCAATAGAAGTTTGAAAGAAATAATTCATTAATTAGAAGAGAAGTGACTTTGCTAATTGAATAAGATTTGATAATGAAAAGCTTTCTCTAAGTCACTTTCTCTTATAACTTAGAGATAATAATCAAGAATAAAAGATAGCTTGCTAAACAACTGTACAAACATCTTTAATTTTTGCATGTTTTTCACTATGAATGCATTTTAATTCATGTAATGTTTTTCTTTTAAATTAAGTTAAAAATGATGCATCAACTTCAATGTCATCTCTTTTCATGAAAGATCTTTGCTTATTTCTTTCTTTAATGTTGATATTTTTATAAATAGTTTAATAATGTTAATTATTTTTTGTTTATCATTGCATGAATGTTACAATCTTACATTATTACTTTCTTATAACATTTCAACGTTACTTTCAATCATTTTTGAACTTACATTGCTGCAATTCATGCAACTCATCATCATTTAATTATCTTTTAAATTCATTTTATCTTATGTGAAGTACTCTTTTTCAAAAATTTGTTGCACATTCATGTGATTGTTTTCTAAAGAAATTATTAAACTTCTAAAATTTCTAAATCAAAGTTAAATAATCTTTTCAATAATTATTCTTCTTATTTGAATCATTAAATAACTAAGTTAACTTTTTCATAATTTTTTTGATAGTCAAATAAAGATTAAAACAATTTGATAAACATTTAGTTTAAATAATATTAATAATATTATTAATTAATTTAAAATATAAATAATTTAGTTTATATTGTTCATTTAAAAATGATTCAACATTTATTTTAAGCTTATTATGTCATGAACTTAAGATTGAATGAAATTAGAATAAAATTCTAAAGACTAGATTTAAAATACAAAATGTTGCATAAGAAAGAAAGAAAAGAAAGAGAATAATTAAAGATTCTTATACTTTAGAAACATTAAATATTATTTGTGTTTAAAGATTTTTATAACATCATTAATAACTTCATGTTTAATAACATTCATATTACTTTCTAACATTATTTGAAATGATTTAACATTTCTTTTTTTCAACATTTTCTAAGTAACATTTGTTAAAATCATGACAATAAATTTTTCTTTCAAAGTTGAAACTTTTGCAAGACTTTTAATCTTTAGACTTATATTTAGAATCATTGTTGACTTGCACATAAGTAATTTAGAAATTCTTACTTAAATAATTTGAATTTTGAGCATAATAAACGTTTACGAGTTTAATGACATTCACAACATTTGCAAACTTTATTCAACTATATTCTTTTATTTTCATTCATTTAATTAAATACTTTAGCTAAGAGTTCTTTACTTAAGAAATCAATATTTCATTCACTTTTTAGCTCATTATGTTTTCAATGAAAATTATAAGAAACAAAGTGAAAGATATTTGTTCAAATAAAGAATCATTGATGAAAGAATGAAGCAAATAAGTATAAAAAATGTTGTAATAGTTTCAATCATCAAGCAATCTTAATTAATACAATTGAAAAGTAATAATTTTAATAATTGAAAAAGATTCTTTGAATTTATTAAATAGCTTTTTGCTAAATTAACGAATCATTAAATTGCATGCATTTAATTAGATTTCATCGTTAATTGCATACTTGAAAGCATGTTTTCAATAAACATTAATGTATTGTTTCTAATATGCTTAAGTTATAATTATTTGTTCTTGCAAAATTTCATTAATTCAATACATTTTTTGAACAAACAAATCAACTTATATTTGCTTTGAATGTTCAATAACATTCTCTTAAACTTTCTTTGATTTTAATTTCATTTAAGAATGCTATTCAAAGTTAATTAAAAATAATGTGCACTAAGTAATTTTAAAGAAGTAATTGTTAATAACAAATTCAATTAATGATAATTATGCAACTCAATTATCTTGCATGAAGTTTATAAAGATTTAAAGATATTGTTTTAAAATAATGTTAATGTTCTTGATTTAATCATTTATTTCTAAGTGATATGTTGTTAACAATTGAGTTTAAATCTCTAATTGAGTACAAAGTTCATTTCAAAAGTGATTAATAAACTAAGTTTCATAATTTAAAACAATTGAATTAAATAATTCATGATGTTTTTATATTGCATAATAAAAGACTTAAATTGTATTTAAAGTTGTAATTTTACTCATAAATTCATAATGCATTTGTTTAAATAGTCTATTTGTTCACAATTATTAGAATATTGATAGTTGAATTTTCATTTAAATTCTTGTTTTTAGATGTTATTATGATGAAATTTATGCTTATATTTTTTTAGCACTTTTCAAGTATTTCAAGAGATTTTAGAACTTTCTAATACTTGTTTCTAAAAACTTTTACTTAAGAGCATAAATAACAATTGTATATAAAGTGAGCTATTGTCTAAAGCATTTCAAGTCAATAATAATAATGATTAAATATTTCATAAATCTTGATTCTTTCTAAGTGATTTGCAATAAACATGTCATAACTTAATTGAATTAAACATAATTATAGTTCTTTATCTTTAAATATTAATAATTTATTTCAATAGTAAACTTGATCATCTTATAGTATGCATTCTACTAATGAAAATTCTTTAAACTTTTATTAATTATTTCTTAACATAGTTACAATGATTTTTACTCATTTATCATTAAAATAAATTGCAAAAAGTTATTCTTTTAAATTATTCATAAACATTTTCTCTAATAATTTAGATTAATCAAAGATCATTAATTCATTCTTTAAATTACTTGATTTAAATGCTTTCAAATCACTATTATTGAAAACATTGATTAAGACTTGAATTTTTAGATTTTTTAATTTTAACATGATTTGTCATTGATGTTTTCAACAACTATTTCTCTTGTTTAAAAGAAGATCTTTTGATCAACATGTAAATGCATTGATTTAAGTTTTTAATTTATTCAAACAATACATAATTTTGAAGTTAAAATGAAAGAAAATTTTAATTATTTGACTTGTTTTCAACTAAGCAATTTAATTGACATGAAATATTTTAGATTCTTATGATTAAAAATAACTTCAATAAAGTTTAAAGTACTCTTTAGTTCAAGTCTTTACTTTTTAAAAACTTTAATTATAGTTAAAAGTTTCTTGTTATAAATCTTATAATTACATTCTGCAAATAGCATTTTGAAGAAGAAATAAATTATGAATCTTAATTGATCATTATTGTTTCATTGAAACATAACTTTGATCATAACATAGTTGAAGATATTAATCTTTACAATCACAAATAAATTCAAGTTGTAATGCATTAGAATAAAGATAATGATAAATATATACTTAAGTTAATCAAAGATAAATTAATACTTTTGAATTCAATTAAATGATCAATCTTTTTGAGTTAAGATAGTCAATAATTCAATTAGCTTGAAAAACTTCTTAATAAATCATTTATAAAAGTTAATGAAGTTTAGAAAGTTTTGAACATCTTTAACATTTTGAAATGCAATTCAATTTATAATAACATTGATTTTCTCAAAATTCATTTTGATTTCATTGATAATAATTATTAAACTCAAATACTTGATTTTAATGATTGAAAATTTGCATTTCTTAATATTTATCTATAATTTAACAACTTTGAGTTGCTTCAATATTTAATGAACATGCTAAATATATTTCTTTTTGCTATTGTTGTAAATTAGAATATTATTCATGTATGCAATGCAGAAAACATTTAGAAAGTTATGCAAAATATTATGAACAAAGTTTTAAAATGATGAAAATTCATTTGTGAGCTTGAAGAATAAAATATTGTACTTATATAGTTCATAATGTGTTTAGAAAGCAATCGTTCATTCATTTTCATAAATCATTTGCAACTTATTGAAGATTGCAATGATGTTTAATTTAATGTAATACTTGATCTTGATTAATTGATTTAGAATTTCTTAAATAAAAGTGTCATGATTTTAGCAAATGTTACTTAGAAAATGATAAGAAAAAGAGATGTTAAATCACTTTAGATAATGTTAGAAAATAATATGAATGTTACTAAATGTAAAGTTATTAGCAATGTTATAAGAATCTTTAAACATGAATGATACTTGATGTTTCTAAAGTATAAAAATCTTTGATTACTTTCTTTCTTTTCTTTCTTTCTTGTTCAACGTCTTGTATCTTAAATTTAGTCTTTAGAATTTCATTTTGATTTCATTTAATCTTAAGTTCATAACATTACATTAAATTTACACAAACATCATGAGTCAATTCAAGAACATTAACAATAATTTGTTGTCAACATTGCAAGTTTCAATCATTGAACATATTAATTTCACATAGTTTCTAACTTTAGTTAACAATAATTTAGAAGCATAATACATCTTTTTAATCAAACTTTAGATCTAATTCAATGATATTATCAATTAGTATGTTAATTAAGTCTTCGTCTATTAGCAAAAGCATAAACATACTTAGAGTGAACTCAAGCAAGCTTAGATCAATAATGAAACATTGTTGAAAATGATTCAAGAATTCAAGAGTAGAGACAGAATCAATATCAAGTTAGAGAAATATTTGAATTTAAAACTCTATGTTGAAGAGCAAGAGAACAAGCTACAACAATTCATCTTCAAATTGATCAACAAGCTAAAGTTAAATGCAAATCATTACTTAATCTTTGACTCTTGTCTATTGTATAAATATAGTCGTTTAATCAAAATTGCAGTCGCTTAGATGTTGTTGCATCTAACGACTTAGTATAATAAGATAATTACGATTGAGCAATTGATTGTCTTTGTTACAAGTGTATCAAGATTAAACTTCTAGTCTAGTCTAAATTTAGACGAAATTCAGACTATATAATAGCTAATCTAGATAGGGCTAGCCAACGCCTCTAGTCGAACCTCTATTCTAGTCTCTTTGTTTCCCTAGCCTCTTTATTTCCCCAACATCTTTCTTTTCACATCACATCTTTACTGCGTCACAACACGTTCTCTTTGGGCCTAGCGCAATCTCTAAATATTACATATATAGAAGCTCTTGTACTCAACTTCTTCTATATTCTTAATATTTAGTTATAGCTATCTCTAAAGATTAAGCACTATCAACCTTGACCTTCCTTGATTGTATTATCTAGGCACGATTCTAACAATCTTATTAAAACAAGTCTTTGATGATTTAAATAAGCAAGAAATTACTTAGTGATTCATTTTAGCTCTAAAAATGCAAAATCATATCTTTATCAAGTATTTGTTCAACTTTTAGTAGCACATTGATGCAATTAAATATAATATCGTAATTTGAAAATTCAATTTGAAAAATAAATTATTTAACGAACTTAAATTCTTGTTAATTCATGTGAATATCAATAGTCTAAACTTTGATTAATTGATTATTAAATGTTAGCAATTGAATAGTTATTATTACGATTGAATCTTTTTAAGTTAAAGACAATCACTCATTCTATCTTAATGATTTCTCTAGTCATCATGTACTTCATCAAATACATGATATCATTAACAAGTTTCAAAGTCACGATCTTGAGTTCAAGAAATTCTATAAATCTATCAATCATTAACATGAAAAAACAAGATTCATTGATTCTCAAGAAGCATTAACATTGCATGATCAATCATTTATGCTTATACTATGATAAGTTTAAACATTAGATTGCAATTTGCAATTCAAAACTCAAGATTTAGCTACAAGTCATCTTATTATTTGCTTTTGTTACTTTCATTGACAACATCACTTTCGTTACTTCTTCTTTCTTGAGAAAAGTCTAGTCTTTGTGTACAATTATTCACAAAGATAATTAAATAGTTTGAAACTCTTTGCATTCTAAGTTAACTCGATTCATCAATTAAAAAAGAAAATGAACAATGATTATTTAATGCTTTCAAGTAATCTAGAAAGCAATAGAATCAATGTCAATCTCTTTGTTTTAATTGATATTAATGTCATTGATTATGCATTTATTGATGAATCTTTCGCACAAAGATATTCTTTGCTTTGTTTTTCTTTATTTGAAATTCATACTCTTTAGAGATTTGATGATCAATTAGTTGTATTTGAATCTATCACTCATTACGCTCTTGTCAAACTTCAAGTCTCAAGTGTTACAATTCTAGCCTTCGTTTACCCTTCTTCCAGCCTTCGCCTCAGCCTTTGTTCTAGCCTTCGCCTATTTTTCGCCTAGCCTTCGCCTGGTTTCGTTCTAATCGAGCCTAGCACAGAGCTAGGACGCATCTATATAATAGCGAGTTCTTTCCCATAGATACTTTCCTTCCTTAGTATTTATCTATTAGTTATATTACATCTCTATGACTCGCTCTAGGTCGGTCTCTAACATCAGATAAATACTTCTTCGTTACAGGCGAAGAGAAATAATCTGCATCGAGTGCTTCTGCCTGGTTCACACGGCTATCGACTTTGGTCTAGTCGACTCGCGATCGTGCAGCAGCATTCATTCTTTCCCTCGTGAGCTGATCAGCGAGAATAAATAAACGATCGGACTCGTGAGCTGGTCAGCGAGTATAAACAAAAGATCGGAACTCTTTCCGACTAGATCAGAAGGTCAGCGAAACCAACGAAGTCAGTCACAGAACTGCGTCGAAGTCTTTACTCCAGAAGCAAAACCTCATAGTGAGTCTGCTACAATGGCACTCATCGTCAATGCGATGATTTACCTACTCACATCGCTCTGCCTATTAGTGAACCGGTCTATCTCGTGTTTCTGTGTCAACTAGTGAGCCTGCTTCAATGGCATGATCAGAATCGATCTCTTCGATGAGCCAGTCGGTTCTCTTCTAGTGAGCCTGCTACAATGGCACGTCCGATAGTGAGCCTGCTACAATGACACGTCCGATAGTGAGCCTGCTACAAGGGCAGATAACGATTGATCTCGTTGACAGAGTCAGTCACTCAACAAACAAGCCTTGCTACACACGTGTAGTAGATAGGAATCGGAACAGTGAGTCTGCTTCAATGACACCTTTTGTCAATGCGATGATCTACCTACAAGCACATCGCTCTACCCACCAGTGAACCGAACTACTATGTTCATGTGCAACTAGTGAGTCTGCTTCAATGACACGTTCCGAAGTGAGCCTGCTTCAATGGCACGATCAGGACCGACCTCTTCGATGAGCTAGTCGGCTAGTGAGCCTGCTTCAATGGCGTTCCTTCGTCGTTTCCTTCTCATAGCGAGCCTGCTACAAAAGGTCGTCACCCTATTTTTCGATTCCCTACACAGTGAGCCGGCTACAATAGGCTTTTTTGATGGTTTGAAAGGTCGATAGGAAGATTGATGGAAAGGCTCAACGGAACAACATTCATGCGAACATGAATAGTCAAGAGGAAGGAGTAATGTTACGATCCTAGCCTTCGTTTACCCTTCTCCCAGCCTTCGCCCCAGCCTTTGCCCTAGCCTTCGCCTATTTTTCGCCTAGCCTTCGCCTGGTTTCGTTCTAATCGGGCCTAGCACAGAGCTAGGACGCATCTATATAATAGCGAGTTCTTTCCCATAGATACTTTCCTTCCTTAGTATTTATCTATTAGTTATATTACACGCCTATGACTCGCTCTAGGCCGACGCCTAACATCAAGCAAGAAGCTTGAAGAAACTCTCTTTTATGTCATTCAACTTTCACAATTCTTAGTTGTTCTAAATTTGCTTTGATTAAAAAGTCATAAAGCAATTATAGATCTACATCATAATTGATTCATTTTTGAATCTTAAGATAGCTCGAAACTTATATTTAAAACTCTTTCAAACACTTTGATCTCAACTATGTTAATATTAGCTTCTTTAACATTTTTACTTTTAAAATTTTTGAAGATCTACGCTATAAATAGTGCTTCATTTTTGCAATTCGCTAGAAAAAAGAATCATGATTTGTTTGTCATATTTATGAGAAATATCAACAAAGCTTTGAAAATCACATTCTTCGTTAATTCTATCATGCTATTGTTTCTTGAATATCATGACTTTCTAGATATTTTTTCTTGCGAATTAATTAACACTTTATTTGAACGATGTTTCTATGATCATAAAATTTAGTTGCAGAAGAGCAAAACTTTTATCTTTAAATCTTTGTATAACATGTTTTAAGATAAGCTTCGAATATTGAAGAAGTATTTGAAGAAGAATTTGATCAAAGATTTTATTTAAATCAATGTCTTTCTCATGATCTTTTCAATACTCTTTGTTAAGAAGTCAAGCGAAGAACTTAAATTTTGTGTAAATTATTAAGTTATAAACATCATAATGTTTAAGAATCAATACTTATTACTTTTTATTCAAGAAACTCTAAATTAATTGATTAAAATCAAGTATTACATTAAGTTAAACATCATTGTGATCTTTAATAAGCTGCAAATAACTTATGAAGATAAGTAAAAGATTGCTTTTTAAACACGTTATAAGTTATATAAGTATAACATTCTATTCTTCAAGCTTATAAATGAATCATCATCATTTTAAAACTTCATTAATAACACTTTGCATAACTTTCTAAACGTTTTTTATATTGCGTACATGAATAATATTTTGATCTACAACAATAGCAAAAAGAAGTATACTTAGCATGTTTATTAGATATTAAAGTGACTTAAAGTCATTAAATTATAGATAAATATTAAGAAATGCAAATTTTTAGTCATTGAAATCAAGTATTTGAATCTAATAATTATCATCAACGAAATCAAGATAAATTCTAAGAAGATCAATGTTATTATGAATTGAATTGCATTTTAAAATGTCAAAGATGTTTAGAACTTTTTGAACTTTATCAACTTCTATAAATGATTTATTAAAAAGTTTTTCAAGTTAATTGAATCATTGATTGTCTTAACTTAAAAAGATTAGTCATTTAATTAAATTTAGAAGTATTAATTTGTCTTTGATCAATTTAAGCATGCATTTATTATTATCTTTATTTTAATGCATTACAATTTAAATCTATCTATGATTGTAAAGATTAATGTTATCAATTATGTTATAATTAAAGTCATATTTCAACGAGACAATAATAATTAGTTAAGATTTATGATTTATTTCTTCTTCAAAAGACTATTTGCAAAATGTAACTATAAGATTTATGACAAAAAACTTTTGACTATAATTAGAACTTTTAAGAAGTGAAGACTTGAACTAAAGAATACTTTAAATCTTGTTAAGATCATTTTTGGTCATAAGAATCTAAAATATTTCATGTTATTTACTTTTAGATGTTTGTCATGTTGGGTTTGACACTCCCCTTTAACTCTTCCTTTCTTTCTCTTCCCTTCTTTAATTTCTTCCTCTTTGATCTTTCCCTTCTTTCAATCCCTCTTTTAACCCTTTCCTCTTTCAATCTTTCCTTCTTTCTCTTTCCCCTCTTTAATTCCTTTTTCTTTAATTCTTTCTTTTTAACTCTTCTCTTTTGACCCTTTCTTTTTAACCCTCCCCTTTTAATCTTTCCTTTTTGACTTTCCCTCTTTGAAAACCCCTTCATCTTTGAATTCTTTCTCTTACTAGGCAATAGGTAATGCAAAAAGGTAATGCAACAAGCGAAAATATTGTTATATGTTTCTATTTTTAGGTTTCTTGGCGCCAAGTTCGGGTCCTTGGCGGGTCGGGTCGGATCCAAAATAACCACAACCCGACGGTCAGTCTAGGCCGGATTTGGTGCTTGAATATGAAGCAAACTGATGTTTGGGTATGAAGTAAATTGATGTTGGGTAGGGCCGGAGTTGGTGCTTGGATATGGAGCAAATTGATGTTTGGTAGGGCCGGATTTGATGCTTGGATATGAAGCAAACTGATGCTTCAATGGTAGGGGGTTTGGTAGAGATTTTGGTAAAGAGTCATGAAAGGTGGTTTCTATTGAGCTAATTAGCATGTATTATGAAACATGTATGAAGAGTAGGTCATGGAGCAAACGACGCGTGTTAAACGCGTTGCATGAAGCATGTAAACAAACGAGTAGATAATCGAGTACTAAATAGCTGAACATGTAGAATGACGAGTAAGTAGGTGAAAATTTTAAATCAGGGTTCAGCTGGAGATTATTGATCAAATTCTCAACAAGTAACTCTAATTCCCCAATCAGTAAATAAAATGTTTGACTCTGAGAGCCCTGAGAGCCCAGTACTGTATACTAAGCTGGGCCAAACCCCTTTTCTCGAGCCGGTTCCCAAACTGCCGATGATCAGAATCTGAATTTACTCACTGTCTTGCCGTGAGAAGGATGAATGCGTGATGGAAGTGTCATCAAAGGAGACAGAAATGCTTGTGAGAAGGGTCGACAACGTCGTTTCAAATCTTCACACTAAAGGCTTTATCGATGACAAGTCTTGACAACGCATGATAGTGTTTGTAGTTGAAGTTGCCACTCTGAAGACCTGAGATCACCTGTTAAGGAATCCCATCTGCTGATGCTAGAATCAGTCATCACAGTGTATCGTTTACGGCCAGCGTTTCTCGGGTCATGCTTGAGACGCTTATTGTTCGTATCCCGTTACAACTCTGCGGACGGATACGCCGTCAATACACAATTGACTAAACCTACAACGCTCCCTTCGAATGCCCCACCGAATCCAATTCATGCGCCTCTCCGTACCCCAACTCCACCCTCGAATCCGGCTGCTGCAACTCCGCCCTTGCATTGCCATCTATCTGGAGCGGCCCTCGCTCATTACCATACACAGCACCATCCCAGGCTGGGTTTTGAGACAGCTGAGCTTGCGTTCTTCGTCGTCGACGTCTTAATAGCCAGAGCACAAGCGCTATAATCAGAGCGATACCTAGGAGTCCACCAACAATGCCGCCTGCGATGGCACCAGTGTGATTGGTATGAGGACCGTTTGTGGATGGGGAGGACGATGGAGATGTTGAAGTACTGTTACTGGCTGTTGGGTTGGAGGATGTAGAGGGAGGGAAATGCGTTTCTTTCATAAGCTGAGCGACGCCTTCGACAAGATTTCCACCGTACGATCCTTGCGTGTAGAACTGTGTAATAACTGCATTGGGCTCATAAACCGTTCCTCCTCCCGCTGTATACTCGGCCGAAAAATCCAGCCTCCGCAGATCGAAGATAGCGAGCCCTTGCGCAAACGGATCGGGAGTTGCAAATGTGCGTTGGACAAGATCGTTGAAATTCCCGGTCGTCTGTTTAGGATTCGAGTCAATGCCACCAACGATCGCGATCAGGCTGCCCCTCACAGCTTCGCACGTATGGCCACTGCGTGGGTTTTGTGGGTTGTATGCTACACTGAACCAGTTGAAGGCTGGCAGACGGAGGATGTTGACTGTATCGAGCTGCACGGATGAGGTGCCTAGATTCCCGTTGTCACCGCCGTATACGAAGATCTCATATGTGCCATTTGTTGAGGCTACGCCTGCAGTGCAGAAATTCACGCGAGAAGCTGGTCTGTTGCCTGTCGTCGTTTGATTGTACCATGATCCGCTTGCTGGGTCATAGACTTGGACGTAGCCGAAGTCGATGAGGCCGTTGTTATCCCCACCGCCCAATACGACAAAGACACCGCCTGGGCCGAAGGGAGGGACATATTGCATGGCACCTTCGTAACCAGGGTTGCCGCTGGGGCTCGTGGCGCCGGTTTTGGAGCTGATGTTGGAGAAGACTTGAGATGACATATCGAATTTAATCATCCCAGGGTATAGGTCTTCGCCGTACAAGAGCGAACCAGTGCCCCCCAAGACATATGCGCTACCCTTACCGTAGGCTTGATAGCCACGACTCGTACGCTTAGTAGTGTTCCAGACTGAGGCGCTGGATGATATTGTCTGGTTCCAGGTGCCGCTTCCGAGATTGTCGGGTTTGAAGGTCCATATCGACTGGGGAGGTGGTGAAGGGTTGCTGTTGACATCAAAAGAAGATGAGGTTCCGGTGTAGCCTGTATAGAGAAATCCTGTCGACTCATCGTACCAGAGAGATCCGTGGTTGAGGTTGGGTACTCCGTTCGGTTTTGTAGTGGAGTGGATGACAACCGTAGCATTCGTCCAATTTTGTGAAAGATCTATAGAAAGAATTGTATTTGCTTTGGATTGCGACTTAGCTCCTATTATTGGACATTGAGGTGGGTCATAGCTTACAATATTCATACTGCGGAGTACCATTATTTATAAACGAAAATTGTCCCCCATCAATGTAGAGCCAGTTGTTGACGACAGTAGCTGCAACTTTCTTAGCTGTGATATGTCAAAAGTACCAAGAGAAGTTGCGCACACGAGTGGTATGCTCTTCGCAGGAAATTCGAGGTTGCTATTAGCGCTGGAGCTTGACGAGGTAGCAAGTCTACCGAGGAAAAGCCCAATCGTGAAACAAATCTCTCGAACAACATGTTTTACACCGATTTCGGCGATGCACAGCAGACTCGCGCGCTCGCTACAGGGGCCTAGGACGCAACAGTGCTTGTGTGGGAGTCTGGGGAACTTGAGCATGTCTATCATCACTCCGAAACTTTGGATTCGAGCTTACTGTCGTCCCGTTTTGTGTCTTACAAGATCACTTTACTCGTGCCGCAAGAAAAGTCTTGGGACCACCAATCACACTGTCCAGGCCATCGATCAGGACGGATCTAGGTCTAAATATGCTTAGGTGGCCAGAATAAGCCAATCAGATCTACGAAACCCTTGAAATTCCAGCCTTGCGATTGTAAAAGATCTTGACATTGGTATCGTACGCGTCGGCGAACTGCCCCCTTGGGCCTAATCACCCCCCCAACCGGCAAGGCGCGCGAAATACCCCCCTTAGTGCGCTCATCGCCGCTTTTGCCCGTGCGACTGCCTCGCAACATATAAACCTCATCTCATCCCCTCGCTGTTTTTCCGCTGCATCAACCTCGACCGTGTCACTCTTGGCTGCCTGCTTTGGCCTTTGGTACCCCACCGTGCATTCATCCTTCTGTCTAGCGCTCGCCCTTAATTTCCCCCTTCTCCACTTACTTGACCCGACGATCGAGGTTTCGGTCAATGATCGGACGCCGCGTCCTTTCCCTCCCGGGGGCGAGACTTGCCCGCCCATTCCTCGATAGACCACCTGACGCCGGACGGTGCTTGATTCATGCACCTCGCCACCGCCGTGTACCACGCTTTCTATCTGTCTCCGGGATCTCGATCCACCACCAGAGAGTGCGTCTTGATCACGCCTCAGCCAGCTCGCCTTGCTTCCTCGCAGAGACGTGCTGGAGCTGAGCTTTCGCAACAGCATTCGAACCAGGAGCTGCCCAGAGCGATATCCTGACCTCGATCATCCCTCCCGGCGCACCCACGATCTGAGGGGTTTTTGTCTGTTCGCCTTTGCGCTCAGTCGATTGGTCACAGCGGAGATTGAAACATCACAGGCTACCATGCCCGGGGGGGGAGGCCGGAGGTACAACAGCCCTTATCAGGGGATTGATTGGTCATACCGGTCCGTACAAGGAAGCGGCACAGCGAAGACGTGGAGCGTCATTTCCATGCAGCCCGAGGAGAGGCGAAGGGGAGGCTGGAAAGCATGCCCTGGAATCCTTCAGTCTGGACTTCTGCACGTTCGTCTAGCCGGACACGTAGTTGGCCCCAACCTCTGTTGAGGTGACGAGTTGATAGGCCTGGTGAACGAGCAAGGCACAACAGTCCTCGCCAGGGGTCGATCGGTCATGCCGGCCCCCCCCAAGGAAGCGGCACAACGGAGAGACAGCATCATCTCCGTCCAGTCAGAGGAGAGAGGAAGAGAAGACTGAGAAGGACGTCGCTGAAATCCTTTGGTCTGGACTTCCGCACGTTGGTCTCGCAAGGAACACGATTGGTCATAACCTCTGACGGGTCGGTGAAATGAGAGGCCAGCCAGACCGTGGAAGCCGATGAAGCCGACGCTAGGCCGCGGTGTATTGGTCAGACGGAGAATAATGCCATATTGATGCATTGAAACAGGGTTGAGAGTGGCTGGGAGGGTTTGAGGCATTTGCTTGCAACGAGTGGGTTGGACAGCGCGCGCCGGGGAACACCAATCCCAGAAGCGCTGGTCGATGCCAGCTCGTTAGCGCCGGCGTGATGGGAGATCTGTTGTATTCAAGGAGGTTGGAGAGACGAAGTACGGCTGAGCTGCATCTTAAAATGAACCCAGACCCCCCAAAGAATTTGGAGCAGAAACCAACTGCTGTCGTTTGCAGACTTGAGCACTCACATTCTCCACTCAGCATTAATACCTCCACCAGTGGTCAAAGGTCTACACAACAATGCCAGTACCATCTGCTCCGCGCTTTCACTACCCTCCCGGGTATTTCCCGAGCGGCTCTCGAGGTGAGCAAATGCCGCTCTCTATCTACACATGATCTAACTACTCTCTTAGCTTCGCCAATCGTTCTTAATGACAGCGATTCCGCAAACGCTCCCAGTGATGATGAAGAGGAGGGTCACATCGGTCACGAAGGAAATTTGGGGCTGGAATTTCCTCACCACCGCTTCCTCAAGGCACTTCTCGAAAAGCCCGAGACGGACGACCAAGTCTTGTCCACCGACTTGTCTTCCGAACGTCTTGCTCAATTGCAAGTCGCTAAGCTGTTTAAGCTCGTACAACTGCTCTATCGTGCTGCAAGGACAGGACTACGTGAGCAGGAAAGGGAACAACCCGGGCTGGAAGAGAAGAGGACATCACGGTTTTCGGGTGGGAGGAAGGGAATCACGAAGCGCAGAAGGAGAAGAGCTGGAGTGAAACCTGCCGCTTCCGATCTGTCCGCTTTAGAACAGCCCCGTTTCTTGTGCTCCATTTGCAACTGGAGTGCCATTGAGATCGCGGGACTCTGTGGACACGTCTTTTGCAGGGAGTGTCAGCAGACTTGGGGAAATATTAGTCCGAGCTGTGCGGTATGCAGAAGCCCGATGGGGGAACCGATTTCTCTTTTTGTCTGATATTGGGGAATCTGTCAGAGAGCGCAGATAGCTGTGCGATAGTTTGAAGACGGCATTCAATGTTTTGATTGTTGTTAGTATAAAGTCAAGCTGTGTAGACCAGCAAGCCTGAAAGGTTGTACAGAGAAACACATGGCTGAAAATGCCTCACAAAGTCCATACTCGGACACGAGCGCATCAACGACGTTCTACCTTCGGCGACAGCAAGTTATACTACAGGAAGGGCGCCTTAGTGCTTACTCAAAAAGATCGTCATGTTCTTCTTCCTTCGCTTTCATGATGTCCTACTGTGCTAGCCGTTACCCTCGCTGCTGCCGAGTATGATATTACACTAACTCTATGTAAAGATGCACGTGCGGTTTTCAGATGGGATTCATTGTCTATCATACAACAATGGCTAATTTGGTGAACTCCTTGTCTCAAACCTTCTGTGTCTCCTATTTCAAAGACGAACACGAATGCATATTGGTCAATCTTTGTTTGATGTGGTCGTTGAGGTAGTGAGACTGTCTGAGATGAAAAATATATAGGGTCAACAACAACTTCGATCACGTGGAAAACCAGCCATTTAAAGCATACCTTCCTTCTCCACCTCATGCTTCTTATCCACGCGCCTTCTCTTCTCGCGTGAGGATTTAAATCGCTGCCGAATGGCACGGGTTGAGTCGCCGGGATTCCCGTCCAGGAAATCGGCCACGTCTCCACATTGATGGTCCCGCAACCGTTGGGCCAGCAGGCTGCGTAGCTTTCCCTGTGTCTCCGTGCCAACAGTCGTCCACTGGGGTGGATGATCATCGTAATTTTCATTGATGACCTTTCCCGCGTGTTCGGACAACGCCTTCCTCTGCCATGCATATGTACAAGGGGGTCATGCAGGCAGAGGACGCTTCGACCACTTTCAGACACATTCAGATGGTCCCGAAGCGTCGAGCACAGTAAGATGTGATGTTCATGCATACGTACAAGGGGTCATGCAGGCAGAGGACGCTTCAACCACTCTCAGGCACACTCAGACGTTCATGTGTATCTCAAGAGGGTCTTCTGCTGATCTAGACTCCGACATCGTCGGAGCTCAGCCAAGAGGCCAGCGATGCAGCAAGATTGCCAGAAAACCGAGAGTTTCTTACTCAAGCAACGTATGGTACACCACCCTGCACTAGAGGATGCTGCTGACTTCCTCAGAAATGTGTCGCATCCCACAGGGGGAGAATAGATTGATGCTCTAAGGCGCTTGATTGGTTCCGTGCACTTGTACGAGTAAGCGGTCTATATTCAGCTTTGAGCATGACTATAATATTTCTTAAACCCGAGCACACATAATCATGAAGTCATTTCTCGCATAGTCTGATGCAAGCGGGAGACTGCCCAGGAGAGGTGGGTCTTAACCCATTGGGCTAGCTAGGAAGACAGGGAGGGGCAAGCGATAGATAGGTAGGAGGCAAGCACAGCACGGCGAGACCATCGAACGGCGAGGAACGAGAGACGGCGAAGCGACGGGACGACGAGGTTACAGCAGATCAAGAACAGCAGAAGCAGTAATATTCCTGGAGGTGTACTGAGTGCGGCGTTTAATCCTCGGGGGTAGCTGGTTATGGTCTCGCCGGCTCTATAGTAGCAGGAGTAGGTGCAGCGGGTCATACCATAGGAAGGACGCACTCGGAAGCCTTTGGAATCTACAGCAGCAGGATTGGTCTAGGAGGCGTACCAGCGGGGCCGTGTTCAACCCTCGGAAGCAGCTACAGCGAGGTAGAAAGTAGTCGTTGGATATAGCCTCTTCTGGCGTTCTGGAGCAGGACTCTTCGCATAGACGGTTATAGGAAGCACACCTTCAATTTCCTGAACCTTTCCGACCTCGACGCTTTTTGGCCGCCAGCTCCCCTTTTTAATTCGTGGGGACTCTTGTGTCCTTGGAATTCAAAAATGAAGTTGGGGATTGTTATGCTGCAGGGATTTTGAGCAGGGACAAAGAAATCGGCGGCAATTCTGAAAACGCTAGCCAATAAAAGGGCAAGCCAAGTTCATGCGCGGGGTCAACCTAATACACTAGCTTACACCTTGAATTTGCAGCCACTAATGACTCACTATAGATAGTAACCGCCTCAGCTGCTTCATATCTTTGATAAACCTTTCTGTCCTTGTCCTTTTCTGCCCCATCATGTCAAGCTTTCAAATCAAGTGTCCTCAACCAACTCGGCCATTGAAAAGAAAAGCATCGCAGTTTGACCCTTTTGACGATACCTACGAGGAACAGACAGCCTCCAAAAGACGAAACCTATTCTCTTCACTACCAGATACAATCGACAAGTGGCTCACAGAGCTTTCGCCTTTCTCAGGCCGCAGATCAAGTCGTTCTGACAGCTTCCTGGTTTGCGCTATGGATAAAGGCCGGCAAAGTCGTTCAGATAGCACCTCTAGGCCTGGAAGCGCCAGGCCAGCATTCAATAAGCAGCGTACCAATCAGCCTCTTTCTCCGCAATCGTTACCGCCAACATCTGCGTTTCTCACGCCGGAGACGCAAGCACCTGCCTCTTATGCACAAGCATCACAATCATCATACACGTCGATGTCGCAACAAACACCCCGATCACGAACGCCAGTTGCCAGCTCGAGGGAAGACCCTAAAAAATCGAAGCGAGTTCAGTCCCCCTCGTACCGAGATGAACTTGAGAATCATTCCATATTTATCGACTCTTACGGCATGTCCATGCCTCCAGTTATTCTCGAATTTGCGCAAGAGATTGTAGAAAAAGAACGCACATCACCAGGTCTTACAGATCAGGAAGTGACCTATACTCGCGAACAATTATCTACTCTAGACAATGCCGATGAAGAAGTTACACGAACCGGCTTTGCCAATACCTCTCTTTTCCCAAAGAAATTGGATTACAAACTGGGAAGCAATAAATTCGCCATTGCTGTCGGCGCCAACCTACCTTTCGACCAAAAAGCTCTCCCTTATACTCCCGGCTCTAAATATCTGCCAGTCGTCACGCCCATGCCTGACTTTCATTATGGTTATCCACAGAATAGTTTCATGGGTCCTCAGTCTTGTCTTCCAGAAGTTATGCAACATCCGCGCGTTCAACCATACGCTAAGCCTAACTCGTCTACTTACTGGCCTTTCTTCGCTGTTGAGTACAAATCACAGTCTCGCCTTGGGTCCACATGGGTCGCGGAAAACCAAAATGCTGGGACCGGCTCTCATTGCGTTAACTCAATCGAAACGCTCATGAGTTACACGACAAATACAGATGAACGTCAGATAACCGATTCCATAGCTTTCTCATGTGTCGTGGATTCACACAATGCATCATTATGGGTTCATTGGCGAGAAGACGGAGACGATCCGCGGTTTGTAAGTTCAGAAGTTGGTTACTACCATTTTCACAGGCCGCGTGACATCCGCGAGTTCAGAGCTGGCGTCAAAAATATCATCGACTATGGACTAAGTAAGCGATTAACCATGATCAAAAAAGCACTGTTCCATATCCTTCCGCAAATCCCATGTTGGGACGCAGAGGACAAAGCCGCAAAAGTCAGACGGTCATCTCAGATCGATATCGGATCTTCCTACGAGTCTTCCTTCGGGCTTAATGGGGATCTGGACAACGATGTGAGAGGTGGAATCGTTAAAGATATTGATAACGCCAAGGCGCGCCGGAAGATATTGTACTGAAAGATGTTTGCATTCGATCGGTATGAAGTCTTTTCCACTTCTGGATCGCTCAAGTCCACACCATTGTTCACGCCACTAAGCGTCGTTCACACCAAGCGTTGTTGTTCACGCCACGAGGCGTCTAAACCACGGGCCATCTTGCTGCTTTGGGTTCCCTGGTTCTGTGTTGGCTGAAGATCGTGCGAATTGCGAATACTTTGAACCAGAACAATCGCTGAGCTTCTACTTCTGTACGTAGTAGCTTGCAACCTTCACTTAATCTGATTTGTTGGACAGGCTCAGGTCCGGTTCGGGCTCCGGCTCTTCTGCGGGGAATGCTTCAGTGGGGCTGGTGGGGGTGTTCTCGTTGGTTTTATCCTTAGGTGATACTGTCCGAGAATTACACGGCGGCTGGGTGCAATCCCCAGTATACACAAACTGCGCGAGTTGCGCAAACGTGCCTTCATCTGTATTTTTCTAGATAGTAGTTCCTGTTTGAGCTTCTTTCATGAAGCTCACGACCAAATTTCGTAAGGTAGGGGAATGCTCTGCTACAGTACAGTACAAGGGCGGTATGGATCCTCATGAGTTTTTGGTTTTTGCCGGTGAGGAACCTGAATACAGGGCTCTGAACAATCCTTCACACATCATTAGAAGAGAGCCGATAGGAAACATGGGCAGGATATACCTATCATAGGAGATGGGCATCTTGGTTTGATGGCTCTTGGCGGCCTTCAATCAAACTCCATGGCCAAAGGACTGTTAGCGGACGCTTGGACAGACATAGACTCTTCATGCCATAAACTAACGTTACTTGTCTAGAGACATTTTAAGTCTCATAGTTATGAATTGATCGCCGTTTTGATAAAGATTTGTTCTGGTGTGTAACGACTTTTCGGCCGCAAGTAGTCAAGAATTGGTTGTCGGTGACATCATACGGGATCTTAACGGCTCTTTTCCGGCAAGGGTCTTTCGTCCTTGCAACACGTTTACGCGACTTGTTTACATACATCAGACATATCACGCTCTCAGCTTTCACCATTCCTACACAGACTCGCATGGCAAAGAGCTCTAGCCCAAACTCTCGCGCCTCATCGCATAGTGTACCGTCCACTGTTCTCAACCTTCCAAATGGCATCAGCTGCCTCTGCCATCGCAAATCCTTATCCCTCCAGTAACATGCAAAGAAGTAAGACGTACGCCTTGTCAAACATACAATGAAGGCTGAGCATATCACCAGAAACACCGAAAAGAAGATCCATGTGGCATGAATCTCGAAAAGACTCCTTTATTAAGGCTCCCAAGACTCAAATCTTAGATAAACCTCGCACATGTCCAGGATGCCCAAAGACTTTTAGAAGATCGGACCATGTTCGAAGTCATGTGAAACCCATGCATCCGGCTCTTGCTCCTTCTCTTAAAAAGATCGAGTGCGAGAAGTGCGGCGTACGTGTCACCAGGCCATGTTACCTTTTTAACCATGATTGCTCGTCGAATTCTCGCTGTATGTATGTTTCTCCGAATTGCATTGTGTCTGTTCTGATCCACATTTTCATCAACAGCTTCCTCGAAACGCTGCGAGCATTGTTGTGTAAATTTGTGTTCCTCGGCTTCTCTCAGTCGACACCTACAATCGAAAAACCACAGCGAGGTTGTAGAACGGTCTAAGAATCAAAATTTGAATCTGGCTCCCAAAGAAAGTAAGTCGAATTCTTGAGATATCGTTCTGGCCTAATGACATAAGCCTTAGATTCCCCATTGCTAGAACCCTCCTCAAGGCTCTCTATCACGCCGTCAAACTGGCCTGTACCTGCGGCAGACCAGGCCCCTATGCTGTCACAAGATCCAGGTGCTATTGTGGGCCAATATTACAGCACAAGCCTTTCAACAGCACCGGAACAAGCGCCGCTATTCTGTTTGGACCCCAGCCGAGATCTGATACAGCTGAGCCCGCTGTGGCTGTCTATGGCTTTCCCCGAGCAAGCTCCTGCCCTCTCCGAGCATGAAGCGGTCGTCTACCGTGGAGATCACATTAGCGATGTTTTGACGCAAGCTCCTATCTTCTCCATGGATCCTGCAGGAGCTGGTAGTCAAATTGGTTGGGCAGACCTATTTGAATCGGGGCCAGCTGAAATGAGGGTTCGAGAGCCTGCTCCAATCTTCTTTGAGGACACAGACATAGTCCCTACAGAGCAGAACAGCACATCCTACACTACGGCTACTTCAGTGCACGCTTCGGTGTTTTCACAACATTCTAGAGAAGTCGGCGATCGTATCAACCGCCCTACCTACCTTCCACTTCGCTCAGATCAAGTTTCGAAATTCTATCACAACCCGGGTGGAATTCCTAGTCAACCCAACGGCACAAGCTATGTTGTAACTCCACCGCTAAGCCTTGCATCTTTAGAAGGTCGACCTGTGACTGTGAATTCGTTCGTTCACACTGGTTATAATGCGGATGGGTCAGAACAGGTTACAACCTTCTTGTGAAACTAGTACTAGTTCAACTAAATACACAGGTGGTTCAACGACAAGGGATATCGACTTATTGCCGAACAATACTCCGTACACCATGTCAATTGAAATAAATTCAAGAAATACAGAGCAGCTCTACTTTATAGTTTGCTCATCTGACAGGGAGATTCGTATCGAAGTGTCTCGTATTTATAGCCAAACCAATCAACCCTTGTATTCATAATTGAAGCCAATCTTCGAAGTGGTCATATTGCGGACTTGGGCCTTGAGCTCAGACGAGTCCGGTAATATCATTTTTGCAAATTTGCTCAACCGTTTCGGGACCGCAAACACCATGGTAACAGCGTAACCCTCAATAATTTTGAAGCAAAGCCGACCATCTAATATAGTCCTTGCATAAGTAAGCCTATGTTCATGCTCCACTCAAGAGACAGATTTACAATCCTCCCTCGTCGAACTTCACTTCCACAGCCTCCATCAAAAGCTCATCCGCAGATATTTCCAACAGTATATCGCCCTCCGTAGGCTGCAGCGATCGACAAAGATGCGAGCCTTTGTAGAATAAAGCCCTCGAACTGTTACTCCATAACTGAACCACAAGCGCTTCTCGTTCTTGTTCTCGTGGGTGAAGAAAGAATCCGGGAAGCCGTTGCGTGGAATCCAGCACTGTGTATGCTCCATGTCCAGACAATGGGAACGTGGACTCAAGAACCTCCCGAATGTGCTACTTCCAATATTAGAGAATGCGAAACAAGAAGACAAACGAAGATTGCTTACGGTGTCGTCGATGACGTTGACTCTGCAAAAGTTCAACCCGTCTGCAGTTTTTCGAGGGAACCCCTTTCTAGCGAAGTCCTCAACTCGCTGACCAAAAGTCGAGCCTTTCTCTACAACAAACCCATCGGCATTCAATGCTTCTCTCGAGAGCCCACCGCTTATAGAGACAGGAGTCGCAGCAGCCATTGCTTTCGCAACGTGGTGGACGGTGGCGGGGCCCGCGACACGGACCCAGGCGCTAATAATTGACGTGTGCTGCAAAGAGCCGCTCTCAATCGGTGCCGTCGTGAGCTCAATCGCGGATATCAGTGATATATGAAGAGGCAGCCAAATAAGAATTACCACACTTCTCGTGCCGAGAGTGGGTATAATTGAGGATATGGAGGTTCTGTTCACGTAACGATTGAGCAGCATGCCCCCTGCAAACTCGACGACTGCCCCTTACCATTGGCGCCAGGCAGCACCCATTCGATCCAAACATGACTACAAGACTTCAAAGAACCCAAGAACCCACGCAAAATAGTTATCTGCTGTGAGTCCGAAGGAACGTGCCGCGGCGTACGAGTCGAGGGTCTACGGAAGGACGGCCAATACGTGAAGGATGAGAGCTATTCATGAACCGCCATCAGCAGAGTCTTGACCCGATACATCGGATTCTTACAGTTGGTCTTCATGAGGGGATGTGATTCAATTTCGAGGACACAGGCGGTCGCCGTTGCCAACAAGATGGTCTTCGTCAATGAAGGCAAGATCGTTCTGCGATGTGCCTTACTTTTTGCTTCAAGAGGGAGAGGTGACAGCTCATTGTGCCGAAGTCGGTGGCTGAAGCATTAGAACGGTGGTCGGAGCCATGGATCGCAGTGCCGTTGCAATCATCTGAATTGGTGACTGGGGAGATCATGCAGCCATGAAATTGGTATCGGACATCGTTGCAACCACGGAGTTGATGACCGGAGAGCCCATGCAGCCATAAAATTGGTGACCGGAGAGCTCATGCAGCCATGAAACTGATGATTGGAGCGCCGTTGCAATCACCAAATTGGTGACCGGAGAGCTCACGCAGTTAAGGATGAAGATGACTGGGGGCTTTTTAATTAGAAGCTTGGACGTAGCTCTAGCTTGAGACCGGCATTCGTGGGGGCTCATTGGTTTAGACTCCCTTTTCAACTTGTCCATCACTTCGTATGCTTCGAAAAGGTTGCCGGCCACCATGTACGCACGTCTGCTCTCTGCATTTCTCGCCTTGTTCCTCTCCTGCGTGTCCCGTTGCCTCGTCTTTGGTACTACTAAATACGTTCGATAATTGGTCGCCCTTTTCTACTTTAGCAATTGGCTCTCATCGCTCTCTATGATGTCAAGAGAACGTCGAACCTTGTTGGACGAAGTTGCGAGATCGTCCATAATTGTAAATAGTCGACCCTCTAAGAAAAAATTCCTAGATACTAATCTATAGTAGAATTTCCAACCCTTAGATACGATAGACTCTACCTGCTCTCTAATTCACAATCACTATAACATCATTTCACTCGCAATAGCGCTCGAAAAAGCAACAGCCTCGTGCGAATGTTCTCCCAAATTATCTCATCATGAGTACGACAATAGGAGCAAATGCTTTGGGGAAAAAGAGGGGAGAGAAGAATGATGAAAAGAAGAAAATGAAGAAGAAGAAGTAAGAGGAGAAAAAGGAAAAAAAGAGAAAAGAGAGCATACGCCATTGACAAAATATTGCCTTGTACTTATTGATTACAATACGTCTTGTTGTATTCAACATAACCTCTCTCACAACGAAAGAGAAATTTCAATGACTCAAAATTCACAATTTAGAATGTCGAGAGTACATTAAGAATTTACTATAGCTAGTGTTCCCAATATAAGGTCTGCACGCATAAGAAGGGCCAAAACTAAACTTTAGATACTTCCTATTTTAGCGACGTAAAGATCGATGTGCTTGAGGTTTGCGTCTTTGCTAAAGTCTTGGCCAAAGATCACCTATCCACTCTAGGGAGCATATGGTGTATATGGCTAAGACTTGCTTTGGCTATATAGAATAGCGAGACGAACGATTATGGGTACACTAGAACGATAGAAGAGACTATATTCAACGACTATCGCATAGTAGTTGTTGACCTTTTGCTTCCAAGGGTTGAACATCGTTCTACTAGTACACTTCCTAGATCTATCCTGCTACTGTAGACCTGGCGAGCCCTTCGCGTGTTGAACGTCGCCCTGCGATACATCTCCAAAACTTTAGGGACCTAATCTCTCGCGCCTGCTGTAGTCTCATCGTGCTCTCGCTTCGTCGTGCTCTCGCTTCTTGTCGTCCGATGGTGTTTCTTCCTTTCTTCCTTCCTTCCTCCTATCTATCTCTCGCTTGCCTTCCCCTGTCTTCCTAGCTAGCCCTGTGGGGTCAAGACCTCCATTCCCGAGTACGTGCCTCCTACATCTTCTATATTCATTTTACTATCCTCTACAACGGGAGTGTCTCGATCATTAGCGAGGTAAGAATGAAGATATTTGTGACTACTAACACCCATGCGAAGACTATGGCTAAGAAAAATTTGTGTATCTCTTAGCCCTAATTGGTAAAGAAATAAACATCGATGGCACGTTCGTTCATCTCAATTGACACCACCTAAGAAAGCATGATCAACTCTCACTCCATCCTTTCTATCGATCTTCGCAGGGGTTGAAGTCTAATGCGATCAAACTTGCGTTCGAAGATGAGGTCTATCTTCACTCGCCCTTCTTTAAATCGACATAAGATGTCGCCTTATCCTAGTCGATGCGAGAAGAGCGAAGAGATGCTCCAGACTTAAGACTTGGTTTTGTCCCTGCTATTGCATTGTAGATGTTTCAAGCAAACTCATTTCTCGAAGGCCCAATTCCTAAGTGTTCGATATTTGACGATGCAATGGTCGAAGACGTTAAAGAAGATCGATTATTTGTATAAGTCGAAGCTCGTTCGATCGACATCTCTTTCGCGAGCATGCTTATTGTAAACGTGGATAAATCTAAAAGCTTCGAAAAGTATTTTTCCTCTATCTTCTCGATGTCTCGCAAAATTTTCTTTTCTTTGTTGTGGTCCAATGGCTATTTTGCGAAGAGCTTGAGAATAAGGTCGCGATCGTTCGTAAGAGCTTGGGCCAAATTTAATCAATCGCAACTATCGATTAAAGATTATATATCACTTTGTGAACGCTCTCGCTTCGCAGCAGTTGCGCGTAGCTTGTTCTCAATATGATCTTTGCTAAGCATCATTTTCTCTAGCGAATAGACGACATGAGCTAAATACATTTTGTCCACGTTGCTATCATTGTTTGTCTTAATAGATCGTTCTTGCTCTATCACACATCTAGCTTGATCTAGTATTCACTAATCGATTGTGTAAGATTCGTTCGTATAGTTCTCGAGAAGCTTCGCGATCAAAAATTGTTGGAACAGAATAATATCCTATAATAGAAAGGCTCTAAAAATCAAATCTTTATATATTCTAGTCTAGTGCTTCTTTAGCTAACTATGCAAAGTGTTAAGATCTTCGAGATATAGATCGAGATCTAAATGCTTTAGCGCTTCGCGATGCAACGCGATCGCATGACGCATTTGTTTTCGAAGAAGAAAGATTAAATGTTTTAACGAAAGAATTTCGAAGTTCGCAATTCGACGTTCGATATATCGACGAATGTGCTTCATAATGTTTAGACTAGGCAAATATATTTGAACGAAGTTCTAAGTAAAGGTTCTATGGGGGTTAAATAGATAGATTGATGCTTATCACGTGTCTTAAGAACTTAAAAGTGACTAAGCCAAAACATCGCAAGCGACACGCATACATAAGGCTCCTCGAGCTTTTCAAATGTTCTTAGTCTTGTAAAACTAGCTCTAATCCACGTCTTTGATTGCTTTGAAGCATGATTTACCCATGACTTATTCTAGAGCATAACTTATCAAGCCTTCTAGTCTTATCTTCAAGGTCTTCGTTCCTCACGACCTTAGCAACACTTTCGACTGCCTGCTTCGCAACGACTCCATCTTCTTTCATCGCATGCAGTGCGAGGTTATGATTAGCTTTGCTCGCCTATTCCCAAGCCACCTTCTAGATCGCTCGAAAGACATTCGTTTTATAAGCGACGTCGCCTAGCATAGTCAATATAGCGAAAATTTCGCCAAATAGTTTAAAGCGCGATTTGAACTTCTTAAATGTGAGACCCATGTCGAACTTGTCGTCGTAGAGATTACTTAGACATTTTTAGTATTTATTAATCTATTAACATTGATACTAACCTCGCGAAGTAAGGACAACTAATAGATCTTAGGGACAAGATTAAGGATTTTCGAGACTAAAGTTAATAATATCGAGTTATGTGGGAGGAATATAATCTTGGGAACAAATAACTAACTAATCTTCGAAAGAAGAATGAAAGCTTTCGAGACTAGTCCTAAGAATCTTAAGCTGCGCTATCGACCTTTTATCTTGGGATATTTATTAGTCGCCTATATGGCGAACATCGTTATGGGCTACAGACAATCTCTACTGGCGACCAATGACAATCCTAACTAGTATATCTTCTTCAACCTCGACTAGATGAAACGAAACAGGACTAGAGCGCAAAAGTAGAGACGTTCTAATAAGTAGAAACGATAGTCAATTTGCATGTATTGGCTTCATCATTGTTGCTGCTTCTTGCTATTGCACGTTACATGAATATTATTGTTGCTTGTTGCTTGAACGCATATGTGACATCCTAGATTTGTATACTTTGGTCTTATCTTGTACGACAAACTAATCGCTATCGCGTTATGTGTCACTTTTGAAAGCATCAATTCAACGTCATAGTCTTGCAAAAGGGAAGACAAGAGAACAAGGTAGATAGCGTCATGCTTCTGATCGCAAGAAGAAGTTGCTTCGCCTAGGGTAAATATTGCGCATATAGTGGCTTCTTTCCTCTAGAAAAAGAAAGCGTTTTAGGATCTCGACTAAAGACAATCAACTCCTTAGGTATCTATCAAGGCTACTCCCTTCTTAGTCTATCACGAAAATAACAATGAAGAAAGTAAAGACATAACTCGTTTTGGCTTTAGATCATGGCGAGGAATGCAGCGAATGATGATCGCGTGTAATCGAGGAGATTTCTTTGCTTTTAGTGTGCTCGAAGTAATGCGTTGTTTCGCTGCTTATATAAATTAATATATATCTACCTTTGGGGAAGAATTCTAATATCTACGAAACTATGTTTCTCGTAGCGCTATATATCGAAAGCCCACACTTTTCTTTCTCGATCGAGCCACAAGTAGTTTAACGAACACAAATTGACGCGAAATGATATCAATCACAAGAACTTTAATTCTATTTTCTATCTTTCCGCTTTTCAATCTTTAATTTTGTCTACATCTTTATGCTAACATCATGAACTACTATTGCAATCGCTAGAATTCTTGCTTAGTCTTTGTGATCATCTTGTCTTCGACTCATTGTCTAACAATCGCCAGCGCATGTTGAGCGTCATTTTTTTGATCTAGAAGAAATCCCTGAATTTCCGCGACTAAAAAAGTATGTTCTGGCAAACGCGTCGCGAATGCCTTCGCCATTTTATCAAGTTTTGCAAGAATAGCAATCTCAAAGGATGATAACGCTTTAACTCTTTCTTTCTTGGCAAGATAAACTTAATCTTTAAATCAACTCGATCATCTCTAATTAAAGTATTATTAAGCTTTTCTAAATGATTTGTTAACATGACGAGAACAACGCTCTTTGCGAATGCAACCTCATTTACGACGTTAAGAAGGCTAGAAAGCGAGATACCTTAATCTTTCTCTAAACTAGGATTGGTCTTCACGATGCTAGACTTGCGCTTTTTTCTAGAGATTGTGCTAGTTCGCCTTCGCACAATACTAGTGGCATCAATATTCTCGAGCAAAATCATGCAAGGATCAAATAGTGTCTAGAATAGCTATACAAGGTAGTTATTCGTAAGCGTAGAATTACTTAGTAATATGTTAATCTAAAATGTAATAAGATATGTCATGGTTGTAATATTAGCGTCGAGTGTTTGGATGCAAAAATTCGGCGATATTACGCTAAATTCTGAATTTTTGATTCGCATTCAAGATGATCGTATCCATAGCTCTAGAAAGCCTAGAAATTCTATTGATCTAGAATGATCGATGTTCTGTTCGCTATTTTTTATTCAAAGGAAGACGAATTTCGATGTAAGCTTTTTACATGCTACACTCTCTCTCGCGACTGCGCTATATAAGATCTTTGATTGATTTGATGAATTAATCAATACACTTTAGTATAATTTTGTTCTCTTTTGTAGATTCTTCTATCATTGAAAGCTATTCTTTGCTCCTATCAATTTAGAACGACTTTTCATCGTATTAGCAAAAATATGTTCGATAGTCTAGTTTGTGTCTAAGAGGTACTTCGAGTTTCCAATCGTTAAGGTCAAATTCGTTGTTGAGGTCGATGTTGATAAAAAATATCGCTAAGCCAATGCTTAGATGTTCTTGTTCGCAATCATAATTGTTATTCACGCGATGTAGAGAAAGAGATCGTCTAAGAGGAAAGCATTAGCTTTGATGCCAAGAATGCTCATTGATAGTTCGAAGATAACATCGTAGCTCGATACGTATGTCTCAAATATGCGAGTAGATAACTTTGATATTTGCGACTCGATAATTTCTTCAACATATTAATAAGATATATAGAAGAGAACTAAAATAACGAAGCAAAATAGAATAGCGAATGTAATCAAGTTGTTATTGTTCATAATCAATTCACTTTGAACGAGAATATTGAACGAATGTTGTTCAATTCTGCGTAGATTATATTAATGATAAAGAATACAAAAGCCTTGCGAAAGGTGTTCCCTCTACTAAACTCGAGCGACTCAATGTTCACACCAATAAAATTTTAGCTATATCAATGACCCAAAAATGGAACTAAGAGCGCCAATTCGAAAATTCCCAATTCGCACGACTTGTAGCAACGTCACACCTAGATAGATTGTTAATGAACGTTAGCTAAGACTATACGCGTTAGAAAGCACTCAAATTAGTCGCAATCGATAGCTTTTACTCGCAAGTTCTAATTGGTGATCGAAACGCTTATGCAATCATTGAAATTGATGATCGAAGAGCTCATGCAATCACGAAATTGATGATCGAAGAGCCCATGCTTAAATCCAAAATATTTGCATGAGAACGAGTCGTTGTTAGAACATTCAAGCGAATCATGAGCATTAACGATCAAGTGCTAATATTAGTCGTCGTTTCCTATGTGTTAGTTCACGCTATTATCTACTCTTCTTATGCAACTTCGTACTATAACTATCGCCTTGTTCATGCAATCTAATAACGCGTTAGACAATCTAGACTCGACTTAATTGAAGGTAACCCTAAACCATTAGAGCCTGCTAATTTTCACGCGTTGCGATGAACAAAGCTTCGTAACAGTTGCTTGGTTGCCCCTTTTTTCTCCGATAAATCGACCAATCAAAAGTCGAAGTAGCGTGCAGAGTAATTCTTGTGTAGAGAGAAGACCTAACTGCAACATCGTCAACGAGTTAGGAGATTCACCAATATATACATGAAGACTTTGGTCAAAGCATCGACAAACATCTCTATTTTACTTTTAGTGACGAAGCGCGACATTTAAGAAATTATCATTTGACAAAACCTCACACAAGGTCGTGCGAAATATCAAGTTAATAGTGTAAACATATTCCTTCGCTCACGAAGACATAATAAAGTCTAATATGAATAGAGGCCCAAAGTCTAGATCTTTATCCAAAGCGCTTTGTATTTCTTTATCAACTTGAAAGCTTAAGAAGACGTCGAAGAATGCGACAAAAGTTGTTTCTATTTAAGGTCAAAGCATCAAGACTCTATTAAAGATTTGAAAACACTCTTCGACTTCACTCAAGATCTAGGAAAGTAAGCGTTTAGAAAACATCATTATAGTCGATCGCATTTATGATCAAAGAGTTCATGTTATTAGCTCAAAAGAAACAAAAGATAGACGACGAATTTTATCGCAAGATTTTTTTGCTATTTTAATATCTTTGTTATAGCTTATTAGACTTAATTTTAAGAATAACTTGATATTTGCAAATTCAAACACAATGTATACTTTAATTAAGATATTAATTACTTAAGTTAATTATTAGAACAATTTAATATTTATCGATTTAAATGTAAAGTATGCTTTAATTAAGACAATATACGATTACGCTATATTAATAGATTTAGATTTAGATTTAGATTTAAATCTAGACTTTTCTTTAATTAAAACGACAACGAATTAAGTTAATTTCGAGAAAAACTTTGTATTTGTCGATTTAGATGCAAAGTATTGGTTAACTATTGTGCAAAAGAGTGAAGCTCTTTGTACGAATCTTTCTCTATATTCTAGAAATGCAAATGCATACTATGCTCTAATTTCTTCGTCGTTTATTAAAAAATCAAAGACTAGATCTATCGCGTTTGCTAAACTAGAAAAGAAAGTTAATAAAATTTATGCTAGAATACTTATAATAGAAGCCAAGTATAAGAAGCTTGATTTATTCGCTTAAGACTTAAATATAAGCAACGACAAATAACGAGCTCTTAAGACACTTTACGTACGTTTGTTACATAAACATTATAACTTTTTCTTAATAACAAAGTATTTAATTGCGAATTAAACGCTAAGAAATCTTGTCGCTCGTCTCTCGATGCTAGCTAGGATGTAATATTATGAAATTTATTTCTTTCTTAAGATTCTAAGAAATCGATTTCTAAAGTTATAAGATTAAATGCTTACTTTTATTTACATCGCGTATTCGATGTTAGCGCTTCTCTACGAAATAATTTTAGCATTTAAAAATATATGAATTGAACGTTTAAAAAATTTAGCGCGATATAATATAATTGTTTAGAAGAATATTAAAGATAAAGAATAATGAACGAGAGTTGCTCGTTATTAATATAATAAGATTGCAAACAATAATTCGATCGTTAATTGTCTTTATTATTATTTTGTTATTGTTGCTTCTTCTTATTCTTTGCAATAGCTATCGCTATATATACGATTATTAACGTGCGTCGCATTCTATAAAAGCGCTCTTGATAATATCATAAGATTTTTCGACTTTTTTTTGCGCGAATCGAAATCGATCTTTGATCGATTGTCGTCTATAGAAAGGATGCTTATTAAAGCACATAAAATTCTTTCTTGTAATAAACTAGTCGTCGAATTCGAAGCTTTAATTTATCAAATTTATGACAATTTACTTGACAATTACATCGAAAGCGTTACTATTAACTTCAAGACATAAGAAGTCTTCATGATAGTCGCGAACTTTGTTGTTCTTTTTGAACATAAGTTAGTAGACTTGTCAAAGTCAATTTTTCGTCTTGCCTTTCAAGAGACCAATATCATAGAGACTAGGAAAATAGACTTAGAGAGTCTAACATCCTTTGAGATTAAGTCTTCTCGAAAAATCATTCGTCTTGCTTCACAGCTCACATTCATCACATTTTTGGTTATTCTCTAGCGCGTTCATGATAAGAATGTGTTTCCTTGCGTTTATCTCTTGCTATTGCTTGTTTAGAATCTCGCAAAGATAGAGAAAGCAATCACAATGATTGAAAAAGATGTTTTCTAGAGACATATTTGCTCGTTTCTCAATACATTAGCAACGCACGAAGCAATGACATCGAAGATTTATGCAAATGTATTTCTTAAATAGTGGTTTGATCGATCATTTCCAAAGGACTTCGTTGTGCGCGATTAGATGTATAGTCTATGATATTATTCTAGAGCTTAGTTTGAGGATTCACAGGTGGACGAAGAAGAGCGCTTGTTGAAACTATCGTTCACGATTGCATCCCAAGTAGAGAGAATCTTGTGACTTGGAATTCGCATCGCATTGATATGTTCGATCGCCCAATACAAGAAGATAGCGCTAACATACTTTAGTTTAATCGATGAATACGTTATGACAAGAATTCCACAACGTTTCAAATGGAGAAACGAAATTAGAAGATGGCAAACGATTGTATTTGAGATTGGTTCGCGACTTTCGTCTTGGGAAAGCGCCTGCTTAGATTATGTTAAGCTTAGTATGTCATTGTGTCTCTTTTACGATTTTGCCCAATAAATCTTCAATCGAAGCAAATTATCTTTGGGACTCGTTTCACTATTGAAAGCTCTCTTTCCTTTATTTCCTCTTGATGAACGTATTAGTAGTTAGACAAATAGTAGAAGATCAAAACTTGGTCTACCTTCATCAATATCCTTAGAATAGCACTGCTTGCGTATCAATAAGAAATACGTCGTTACGACGATCGTAGACGAGTAGTGGCACATAAATATGCTAAGTTGCAAGACGCAAACAAGAGCAACGTCACTAGAAGTGAGGCGTTGCACGACATAGTAAGAGCTAGGACGAGACGTATTAATTTTACAAATTCTTGCAAAAATTAGCGCTCTATCACTTGTAGAAATTTGGTCAACTGCTGCACAAGTTAAAGCCTAGCGTGGGCTTAGCTTCAATCTAGTAGTCGTCAGAGCTTATTGGGTTGATATAGTTCTCAATTTGAACTTTCTTACACACCTTTTTCGACCTGTCTCTCATTTCTCTTGGTGCTAGGGCTTCTTTGCTCTTCTTAATTTAATTATGAGCGAGTTTGCTATGCATGATTGCCTAGAAAAGGCTATCGACCCCCTAACATGCATGTTTGCTCACTTTGCATTTCTTAAGTTATTTCTCGTTTACAAATGTTTCGTTGCCTCATCTTGAGCATCATAGATCTTGTACGATTTATCTTTCGCTTTAGCGATGGACCACTTGTCAACCAAGCGTCCCATCACATGGCTCTTATCGCTCTTCGTGACGTCGATAGAACGTCTAGCTTTATTGGATGAAATTGCGACGCCAACTTAGACTAGGGATGCTTCTATGTCATTCACGATAAACAAGCCACCCCTCAATAAAATCTTATGGTGCTAAAGATAGTAGAAAATCCGACTCTTAGTCGCGACAGAATCTGCCTAATCTCCTAATGAAAAGGATGGCGACACCACTTCCCTAATAATAGCGCCTAGAAAAGTAGTATCCCCAGTGATCGCAACTTTAGCGAGCGAAGCTCCTCTCGAACTACTAGTTTCTACTTATGTTGACTACTTAGAAACAAAGAAAGACGCGCTTCTACTTCTTGAAGCCTACTTTCGTCAAGATTTGCATCACTCATTTCGTGGACCTTAGGGTGTTGTCTTAGCCATTCGAAGCGATTGCATATTTATCTAGGAGCAAGATATCTTTGCTGTTCAATGTTGGAACGATGGACTTTCTTGGACTCCTATCGATCGTAACGATGATTTCTAGATTAGTGGCGAAACTATCACGAATGATGACCTAGAAAAGAAGATAGTAATCGTCCTAGCTCTAGGACGCTTTTATCACATTTTGTCCTATTACAACCCATGAAACACTATAAATGGAATCTTAAAAGCGTCATCCTAGAATCTTAACCTTGAATGCATGGTTCTTAGAAACGAGTTGGCTTCACAACTTGCGACACAGTTCGCATTGACCAAAGGTTATTACTTCTCACATTCAATACTTAAAGTAAGTCACTCATTCTAAATTAGTCTTTGAATTAGTTTAGCTTACGACGTTTAGATCTATTCGCCTAAGAGATGTCTTCAACTTATGCGAAATGCCATTCTTCTTTGTCTATGCTGTGCGAATGTAGCTCGTTATGAGTATCTTCTAGGACGAAGATCAAGAGACTAGTTCCCTCATATACCATTTAATTTGAAATATTGGCATGAACTTTCAAGCAAAGACCTGTTCCGAGGCGTGAAATCACAAAAGCTGAAAAATCAAATAATATTACTACTTCTTAGGCTAATTGAGTTCTCAACTAGTAGAACATCTTCACGACTACTTCGCAATTAGCCCTCTAATAAGTTTTCGACGATGCAAAATCGAAGCCTTTATGGAGAAATCTTTCGTGTTTCGCATAATAGGCTTGTGTCTCTTAGGTCATTTAACCCGAAAAGACTTAGCATAGATCTCGTTCGTTTTGTCCTTTTTTGTCAAAGCCCTAAGATGGATTCAACGAATGTGAAGGAATGAAGAACTAGTTTGACGCGACTCTTGCCCATTGACCCTCCGACGCTTGGCGTGAGTGCGAGGGATTTCTGAATGAGTTTAGCTCTAAATGAAAACTTAGATCTCGCCCTCTATTCTTGATGTTCTAGAGCAGATGACTATCGAGAAAAATAAGAAAATTCACATGCTTAGATAAGAAGACCATTCCTAAGAATTCTAGTGCTAACAAGTAAATAGCATGGTTCATTGTCATCAGTTCCCACACTTCCCACGAGAGAAAAATCGTCAATTAGTGTTTCTTGTCGCGTGTTAGAGCATTCCCATTAGCACAAGATTCAACGAGCTGCTACACAATTGGGCAAGGTTTGTCGATAATGTCGACATATATCGTTGTTTGCTCAAAACTCTTCGAGACGCCCTATCGCCTAATGAGCTTATGTTGAGTTTGGCAGTCCTAGTGTCGCTTCGTAACATGAGCAGAAGTATCAAACCCAATAATATGAAATTGGTAGAACGCGTGCAATTGGGGGACGTCGATCGTTTTCTTAATGATTTCAATTCTACTCATAACACTTAAGCCATCTTACAAGACATGCTTTGATCATTCTTTTGTGCAATCTCACACGCAATTGTATCTAAGAGCTCCCCATCTTATATGTGGTTTCTAGATTTCACCCTTGTTGCGATCACTACTTTGGAACAAAGCCCCAATAGGTTTTTGAATCATTATTAGATGAAAAGGCTTCTTTGCTCCTTAAGCCATATAGAAGCAATGACTTAGGTATGGAACGACGCACAGTACATCGAATTTTAGCATCATAATTGAAGGCAAAGCTAAAGATGAGACGAACAACTGCAAAGGACAAGAGCATGAAGCAATTGTCTTATTCGATGTACGATAATATTACGTTTCGCCTTCCAATTGTGTTCGTAGCTATCTTTCTTCTCCTTCATACAATAAGGCATGTCGTGAAACGAGCTTGCTCTCACTAACGAAGACTATCTTGTTAACAAAGATGATCATCTATGTACTTGGATTAGGACATCATCCTCTCACCCAACTATAAGAATCTGTTGTATTGGGTTAACGCTCAATTGTGTTGCAGAAGCCCACAATCACTTTGCGTAAAATAAGGGACTTTCATGGGTTCTAGATGTTTGCGGGTGAGGAAACTAAATATAGGGCTTTGAATAATATTTCACACATCATTAGAAGAGAGCCAATAGTAAACATGGGCAGGATATAGGGTCCCTAGCCCGAAGGGACTTAGGGGTCGTGACTAGCCCGAAGGGGCAAGCTACGGGTACACGTCTCCAAACTTGGCCCTACTACAAACCGTCGTCAAACGCAAAATTAAAGAGCATTTCAAAGAAGAGTGATGCAACGAATGGGCACAAGCAAAAGAGGGTAGAGTTCTACGTGAACTAGTACTAGCGCCTCACAAATCAACGCTAAAATACTACGATACGTGGTCTAGAGTCTGGACCACGACAATGATACGAGCAAGAACGAGAGCTATCAAGCTCAAGGGCTTCTTGGGGCGAATCGAACTCGTCGACACCCAAGATTGTGAGTGTGGCAAGAGACTAGAAACAATTAAACACCAACTAGCTTACGAGAAGAACTAATGGACAATCGCAAAGCCATAAAGATAGCCATCTTCCTCCATAAGACAGGCACCCTTGGGCAACAAGAAAGAGTGAACAGAAGCAATCGAGACGCCAGTAATAAACTCTTATAGGATGTCATCAACGAACAATAGTCTCCTACACAACCCCCCGATACGTGGGCCAGAAAGAGCGAATAGCGTCGCGAGAAATGCAATTAAATCACTAGTGCAGGGTACAAGGGAGTCTACGTTACTACTTAGGGAGAAGAACACGATCGACGCGTGTAGAAGAGGGTAATGGCTTGAAGCAACGCGATTTGACATGGATTTTTGATTTAGATATGCTATCATTCTAGGAGTTCTATATAGCTTCATTTCATGTAACGTAGAGCCACCTAATTGGCTAGATAGTCTGCCTAGATGGGCTTAGTAAGCCCCGAATAGAGTATAATTCAAAAAAAAAAAAAAAAAAAAAAAATGGGTACACGTCTAAGTCGTACGATTATATTTAAGCCCTTCCAAATTACCATTAAGCCTAACCTGATTCTGCAAAGCGTTGTATCCGCACTAGAGACTCTAGAAGTTTAGATCGCGAGATTAAGAAAGAAGTGATAAGATAACGAGATATAAGCGATAAGGATTTATAGCGAGAGGGTTAGGATGAAGACGAACGATGGCGAGGGTAAAAGAGGAGAAAAGGTAGTAGGTGGCGATGCGCTGCTAACTAGGGAAACCAAAAGCGAGTGAAGGCAAGGTGAATCAAAGACTTATACATTCTTCTTGTTAACTACTATTCATCTTGTAATCATTTCTCTACCTTAAACTTAACTCGTTTGAATTGCTTTGCTATAAAGATAACATGATCAAAATTTGCCTTCGTAATCACAAGCGTGTTTATGTTATGATCTTAAATTCGTATTACCTCTTGATCTTTGAGTGTTTTCTCGAAGTCTAAGATGTTAATTGTGATATTAAGTCGCGAACAATTACGTCAATATCTTGCAAGTTAACGTCAATGATTCTCGTTACTATATGCGTCTATAATAGATATTTGAGACGCAACTCTTTTTGTAGACATTGATGATAAAAATGAAATGATGTTAACGCATGCGATTTAAGATTTAAAAGACATGACAATAGAAGAAACAATAATCGATAAAGCAAATTCAAAGATAGTGAAACTTGAAAGCGCAATGTAAGCGTTTTAAAGCATATTTCAATCCTAAATAACTTGAGTGTAATGAGAGAGATGTGTGATTTTAAGATTTTGTAATAAAATAGAAGTTTCGTGAAAAATGCGAACATCAAATCTCGAATGTTTGATAATATAATAATGAAGATACTTTATCATAAAAAGAACGACGTTTTTATTTATATCATTCATAGCGATGATCTTATCTCTCGATGATTCAAACGAACGAACTTGTAGAATAGTTGATAAAATCTTAATTTGTTAAATAATAAGTGAGCAAATCATTAAGAGCAACGAAATATGCTATGACGTGATAACTAATAAATTCGAAATTTGAAGAGACGAAAGATTGATAACATGCGAACGTTCAATAGTGAAGAAAGACTAGACAAAAATTGAATTAAGAATTAAGATTATCGAATGTTTCTTTGCGATATTTGAGGAAAAAGATAATTAAGATTTAGTATTTATGACAAGACATAAAGACTTGTGTTGTGTCACATAGATTATTTTTGTTTAATTATAACATGTAGAACTTGCTCATGCTTTTATATTTAATTAGCAAAAGATTAACTAAAGGAAGAAACTATTATATGAGCGATTGCAAGATACTAAGAATCGTAATAACATTATAATATTATCTAGCTAAATACTAAGAAAGAAAAGAGCATACTTAGGCTATCGCTTTCGTCTTCATTCATCGTGTGATTAACAATTGACTATTGTTAAGCTATTGTTAGGCTATTGCTAGGCTATTGCTAGGCTATTGCTAGGCTATTGTTAGACTATTGCTAGACTATTGCTAGGCTAAAGTCTTGCCTTGTTGTGCGAAAGTCGTTTAGAAATATTGTCGCAATGAATAATCTTCGAGAAGATTAATTTAACAAGTCTTACGTCTCTCTAACATTGTATCTAACGCTCTAAACGTTGACGACGCAAATCTATTAATACAATACGCTTTAATTTGTTGTTATAATAAGTGTTTATCGAAAGAAATCAATCGTTATTTCGAAGATGTAAGTCGATTAAGTGTCACACATCGAACAAAGCGAACATGAAACCTTGATCACTTAAATTCGTAAACAATCGAAAAGCTAATTGATCTAGATATTGATTCATAACAAATTACGAGTCTTAAGATGTGCCTCTATCGATAACAAGTCGAGTTCATTGCCTTATATTAAGCATTTATGTTTTAACTTCGACGATTAAGATCTTTCTCTCTCATTGATGTATTCTACATTGTGCGACAAGTAACTACTTAGATCTTATAAAATACATCGATGTATATTGATGAACGCAAAATGCTATTACGCAACAAGAGAATTGTCTAAATTCTTTCATTATGTTTTTAGTAATTATTGCATTGTCTCTTTCTTAAAAGTTTCTATCAAAGTCTTATCATTTGATTTCAATGAATTACTTAAGCTTTGTTTGTTAATTGCTTCTTTTGTGCTAACGTCTTTGCAAACTTAATCTTTGTCACCAATACGCTTTCATTTTCTTTTCGCTCTTTTAAACATTTTGATCTTTAATCTTGTATTCTTGACGTCGATCTTAAGTCTCTTACGACGTAATTAAGATTTTAATCGATTAACAATCTTGATCTTTGCTATGACTTTCTCTTAATGTTGTATAAATTTTTCGTGAAGTTTTTTTTCAATTTGAAGAAGATCGTTGTGACTTTGTTCTTATTAATATATTAAAGCGTCTTCTAAATCTTAAATCTTGAAAGCTTTGACTTTAAACTTAAGCATCAAATTAGTAATGTCGATAAAATCACTCGTTTTTTCTTCTTTCGATGCGATTATTTAATACAAGATCTTGAATATGATTTTCTCTAATCTTGTATATGCGTTTTAGACGCAATTAAGATTCTTTTTCGTTTCGTTATGACAAATGCATTCATGATTAAGAGCTTTTTGACACATTTGATGCTCTTGTCGTTCTTCGTAAAGATTATTCTCGAATTTAGCTCGTAAAGCTTCGCATTGATTGTAATTGACTTGCAACTCCTTAAGATAAACGTGTGTAACGATTGTATCTATAACAACACAAGATATAAATAAAGAGATAGTATAATGAACTTCCTATTACTAGACTAACGATCTAAGAATAGCTTAGGCAATATGATCTATTAACTATTACATAAGTTGAGCACGAAGCTCTTATCTAAGGGAACGACTATCGTTATATAGACATATAAGATTCGTGCCAAGAGTCCTTTGACTTTGCGTGCTCATTATGCTCACTATTGAGCAAGATGATTATCGTAAGCATTATGCTCATTATGTTCGCTACGATCGCTCATAATCCAAGCGATACTACTAAGCATTCAAGAGGATACGCCTATTTCGCGTATAGCTAATTCTATCAATTAGCTAGTCCTAATAGCGTGAGCCTTGTTTAGAATTATTCGATCGTACTATGAAGTAAGTTCGACATGATACAACGCTTCACTAAGTTGAGTAACATAATAATTGAGCTCAACAATTTGTTGTCAAAAATGTTCTTTTTGATAATAAAACTTCTTGAGAAACTCTTAGTCGAAGCGTCTAACGCACGTTCGACAAGACTTAATCGTTGCGTTTTTCTTTTTCGTTTTTAGTTATATTTCTATGTGAATAATGCTAAAAACTTATCATTGTTTTTGAGAAAAGTTCATTTGACATTATGAATCAAAGAAGTTGTATTCAAGACTTGAATGTGCTAGACAACGTAGACCACTTGTCGTTTCTACTAAGTATAAGACTTAAGAATCTACTACTTATAGAGACTTTAGCTTTACAAGAATAAGTAGCTTCGCATGCGCGTGAAATATTCTATTCTAGACAAGATGCGCTCATCTACAACACATTCTTTTCACTTAAACACATTCTTTGTCAAGACGTTTTCATCGATTCATTTCGACGCTTTTAACTCTTCGATAAAGAAATTATTTGAATAATGCAAGATGTTACATGTTATACATTCAATTAATATATATTTAAATAACTTATTGATAGCGAAATTCACAAGCAACTTTTATAATTATTCTCGTCATCTTCTTTTGCGCTTTCATGAGCTCTATAATTTGCAAGACATATTCTTTTACATCAATATTATAGTTTCAACTTGCGACTATAGGTTTGAAGTTAATTAAATCGTTATATTGTATCTCGTAGTCAATAGATGTTTTCTTAATGAATGTATTAGCTAAAAAAACTTCATAAGAAAATATGAACGACTTAATGTACTAGTTCTTGCGATGCACGAACTTGAGCGAGACTTTCTTTTAAGATCAATAATGTTAACGTTAAGATGTTGCGAAATCGAAGAATTTTTCACTTTAAGTAAATTGCATCAATAGATCGTTGTTGACAAAATAAAATCATTTCATTGTACTTGTTACAAATGATATTTTAGCTTTTTTTTAAATAAGATCGATAAATATTTTTAAGAATTTTTTCATCGTTATAAGTCTTAGACACTTAAGGAACGCAACGACGTTTACGCTTAAAGATCGTTCGAAAAGAGTTAAATTCGCGTTTTGATATAAATAACATAATGTTAAGAACAAAACAAAGGTCTCAAAGATAAAAACGAGAACAAAGACGTACTTGATAGTCATCTAATATGTATCTCGTATTTTGAGATCAATCAACGCGATCCTTTGATCTAGAATTAATATTAAAGAAAGTGTTAATTAATAAAAACGTTATTATCGCAAATGCGAACTAAAGATTAGTAAGTAATGCGTTGTTGTTATACGTTAAATGAGCGAAACGCAATCGCAACGACAAGAAGTAAGAGTAGACGCTAAGTGAGCTAGAAACGTCTTGTAGACGCTAGATAATGTCTTGTAGACGCTAGATAAACTAAAAACGTCTTTTAGATAATGAGTGAGCTAAGTAATGTCTTATATGAATTGTTCGCAAAGCTAGTGAGTCATCTAACTTTGCTCATGTTATATTTGACTAGATAAATCACATGTGAAAGATCATAGAGTTGTGATAATAAACAATTAAGATATTTTTAGAGTTTAATTAATGAAAGTCAAAAATAAAAGATAGTCTTCGATCTTAATAATTATGTAGCAATCGATCGATTGCTAATTTAGATTGCGAGAATAGACGAACGAACGTTTAAACAACGAAAATAGTTAAAAGAATAAGTTAGCACTCTTGTATAAATTACTATAAAAGATTTATACGTCAATTGTGAACTTAAGATTACTAGAATTTACGAGCTAAATACAAAACAACGAATAAATATAATAGACGCACTAAATCTTGACAATGAGATCTAACAAAAATTCTTGAACGAACTAAAGATCGACGACTTAATTACACATAAAAGTTATTAAAACTTTGACTTTGACTTTTAGTAAACGAGCATAGAAGCTAATTAATAAATTGATTAGCAACAATCGTTAGATAATACAAATAATTCGAATGTTAATAACGTTTAAGTTATTTCCCTATTCTTTTTTAGCTACACAACACTTTCTAGTCTAGAAATAAGATTAGCTAGTGAATTTGTATCGCAATTAAAGACGAAGACTTAATTTTGTCAAACGTTTACGAATGATTTTAATGCATTAGTGCAAGAATTGCAACGCAAATAAGTGTCGTATTCTTTACAATTGCGCATTAAAAAAACTAATTGCTAAAAGTGTAAAAAAGCAAACAAGATGCGAAATTTTGCTTCTTTTAAATATTAAGTTCTATTAATTAGTTTAAACAACTTTAACGAATAAGCGACTACATTAACAAGTTAATTCGCTAAATCTTAGAAGTTAATAATCTTCTTTACGAGTTAACTTGCAAAAATCACGTTTCTTCGAATAGTCGTACGAACTTTTCTCATGAATACTAGAAAAAAGACTTGACGTATTCTTAATAACTTTTCTTGATTTAATGTGTACTTAGAACGTACGTAGTAATAGTATTAATGATTGAAGTAAAATTCTTGTAAATTGTCTTGTTAGAATAAGTTAAGCATTTATAAACAAATATCGTAATTTTCTTGTCTATTTCTTAACTTACATTTTTTCGTGACTTAAACAACAATATCTTATAGATAATAAACGAATTCTAAGATTGCTATTGTAATTTATTTTGCATTTAGAAATGCAAATTACGAAGAATGTCGCAAGATTCTTAATCTAAAAATCGCAAAACAATTTAAGAAATCTTAAACAACTATAAGTATTCGAAACAAATTTGACAATATTCGCAAAATTAATAGCTTATAAAGTGAAACAAAAGAATGAAACATCGTTGTAGTTAACGAATAACTTGTTGTTTTAAACATTAAGAATCTTTAAACTTTGTTCGAAATAAAGTACAAAAAGTTAGATTAAATTTCGAAGATAAGTTTATATAGATCGAAGCGCAACGCAACGTTTTAATCACTTTCGAAAATAGAAAAATTGTTACGCTTTTCTTCACGTTGCTTTTGTCTTAAATATTAACAACGATCAATAATATAATTTGAAGAAAAACAATGTTAATTAATGATCGAAATTTAGATAAGTAATTAACGAAGTTTTGTATAAGAATGCTACAAATAGAACTTCGCATACAATTTTCATATTTTAGAATAAACTTATTGCTATTGTTATTCGATGCAAACTTGATTTATTCTATTGTATACAATTTGCGAAAATAAAGAGTAAAATAATCGAACGTGCACACTAGTTTATGTTCGAACTCTTATTAATATTAAGATTAGTTAAATAGTATCTTTTCAAGAAATGATGTTCTATTACTTATTGTTTCGCAAATCGTTATCTTAAGTTTAAATGCGTTTAAATTTGTTATTGTTTTGTTTCTTAAGTTTATATGAGTTTACGAAGAATTTTTAAAGAATACGATGTTTTTCGACTTTAATGTAGTGCTATACAATTTCTTTACGTTAATAGTATTAAGTTATTCGTTCTAATTAATGCAATAGTATACGCATTTTTCATGTTATAGTAGAAAGTCTTTTAAGATAATCTTAGTAAATTCTATGCAATGAAAGCGAGTTAAATTGAGATCGTATAACATAATGTGCTTAGATTAATTTTGAAGATTCGTTTAAATAAAATTGCGAAGAAGATTGCTTAATAACATAATATTTAACAAAGACTTCTTCGAACAATATTTGTGCGCTAAGTTTGCTTAATGTTAATTGAAGTTATCTCTTTTAGCACTAAATTAAGACGAGCGATATATTGTATTAAGTTGCGTTTAACTATTAATATTTGTAGATAATAACAACTTAAAGATTGATTGTCGAAGAGAATTTGCATTTCTTAAAGAAGAAGAAAGAGAAACAATAGATGCGTTATCTTCGTTATTGATAAATAACATTATAGTTTTTATACAAGATATAAATGCTAGATTGTCGAAAAAGACGCGAAAGATATCTCGTTTAACGATTAAAAAAATAATGTTTCTTTAACGTTGTTTAATTATCTCGACAAGTTTCGAATTATCGTTATAGATTATTTCTCGAAAAAGAACTTTGCGATTTAGCAAAAATGATTAATAAAATGATCTATCGCAACGCTTCGAAAGTTTAAGATTGCATTAAGCGTCAAAAAAGAATTTTGTTACTAAGCGATAAATGTTTTTGAGCTATATATTCAAGAGACTTTGAGAGATTCGTTGAACTTTAGAGTTGAAAATAGTTTTGTCAAATTAATAAACATTTAATGATCGAGTCTAATGAAGAAAGTCGCGAATTTTTTTTTTTTTCAAATTTTGAGTACAAAGATAATGTATTTGCGCGAAATTAAATCCACTCTTCGATGCGAGTTCGCCAAATCGATGTTATTACTTCTTTGTTTTATCAATAATGGCTTTCATTGATTTCTTAGCGTTCTTTCTCGATTGTATGCTAGTCATTTTGGGAAAACGTCGCATGACGAAAAGTCACAATTGTTGATAGACGACTTGAAAACATTCTTTAGCGCTATGAGAAAAAGATCTAAACATCGTTTCGCTTCGTTGCTTCATGATTTGTGTTTAACTCGTGTACAGTTTTTCAAAAGTCTATCGAACGAATTCTTTAAATCGTGGGGGTAAAAGTTTTTTCATGATCTTGGCGAAAATAGATCTTACGAGACTAAAGTGTGGAATTCTAACGTCCCAAAATGTGGCCCATCGATTCTAACAATAAAGACAATCATTAGCGATGTAAAAAGCGAGAGATGTAGGGAATTGTGAATGGAAGTTGCTCATGATCATTAAGAGTGTGCGACTCGATTTTTACTCTTTGCAACGCTTAATCTTCTTGGCTTCTAATTGATGAGCAACTGAAGAATTTCGAGTGCGATGAGCTATTAAAGGAGGCGAAGTCGTAGGGGGTGACAATGACATTTTGGCAATGCTTCGTGACAAGATTTCGACGACACTATAGACATCTAGAGCATCCCATGATCCGAAGACTTTCATTTGTTAGGGGAAAGTGTCCTCGTGCTTCCTTTTATTCTCTAGTGTCGTGTTCGAGTGCTATGTCATTCGCGCTATCCCTTGAATCTAATTATAAGTGTTGCAAATGCGAGTTCCAAATTAATTTGCTAGACTGCTTGTGCTATGCTTGTGCTAGTTCTAAAAATCTTTCTTCTTCCTATATTCTTCCATATTAGCATTGTTTATCTAAGGCGAGATCCCATGGGATGAAATGTTTCCTAGACAAATGATTAAAAGACAAGAATTAAACATTTGCCAAAGTTGTGCTCTTCATATTTAATTGTTAAGCCTTACATGAAGAAGCAATGCGATCATCAAATTGTTGACTTCATCGTCTAGTATCTCATTTTATTCCTAACAAGGAATGCGTACATACAAGTAGTGAAGTTTATACATAGCGAATTGATGACTTTTAGTACACATAAGATTGCGTATTACAATGTCTAGCTCGCCTTGCAAACAAAGATTCTAGATAAGCAAGTAAAGAAAGTGTTAAGTCATTTTAACGTAAACTTTGTGCAACGAACAATGTTTTTAGGCATGAGATGGACCACATGTGTGTAGAAGCTTCTAGAATGATCTTGCTTAACTAGGGATACGTTCAACGCTTGTTTTAACTACGAGTTACAACGATCGTGCGTTCGAAGTTTCTCACTTCGAAGACATTACGATAATTCTCACGCAAAGTTGGGACGAAATCTCTTAGGCGACTTTGATTTTCGTGTGCTTCTTCGCAGCGATGTGTTAGCAAGTTGCTGCATCGCTTTTCTAATCATTGATAAGATTGATAACAAGTCTAAGTTGTGTTCTCTTTTTGGCTAGTGCGTGCCAGTTGTTAATGGTAGCTTTGTGCCATTTCTAGACAGTTCACTTGATTCTTTTTTGTCGGGCTTGGAGACTCTTGATGAATGAACAAGGCGAAGAGAAGCGAGTATTGTGTCTTTGACCTTGAACGCCTGCTTGCTTCTCGACTTCGAAGTGCTAGAATCAATAGTCGTCTTTCCCATAGCCTATAATGCATCGCATGGGACGCTCATCTTTCGACGAGAACTTCGTCTCTTGCTATGTCTCTTGGATACTTTTGCTAAATCTATTGAGCTAAGAATTGATCTCGTCGTCCATTGCTTCCGTATACGACTATTCGCTTTCGAAGGGTTGTTAAGTCTCGATGATTCAATTATAGGGCGATTTCGAAGCGCTCTCGAATTGGCTCTCTTCGATCGACCTTGATCGCTCTTTTCCTAGGTTGGGTCGCAACTAATAGCGATTTCTCGACGTTGTTGTTCGATTCACTCCAATAGAACGTTATGTCGCTTTATCTTTCCCTTTATACACGATATCGAATCTAGTCCACTTAGCACTTTTTCTTTGAGTTCAATCTTTTTTGTCGACTCTCTTGCCTTCTTAAATTAAATTTGTGCGCATTGGACTTCTTCTTGCATCGCCTTAATCAAGGCGACTCTTTCGACGATCTCTTCAAAATTGTTCAATTGAGCGACTTTGTATTCTTTTTTCGCGAATCTCACCTCTTCTTTTGCTTGGAATTGTGTAGATTCTATCTTATACTCTTTCTTTTTAAGTTCATCTAATTTCTTGTTTCGATCCTAGAACTTTGCAAATTCGACCTTAAGCCTAACTAATCGCTTCCCTTCTTTAGAGAATTTATCCCACTTATTGTGTCTCGTTTGAAGTCATTTGCTATACGACTTCAACTCGCGCTTAGCATCCTTAGCTAGGCGCTATAACTCGTTTAGTCGCATTTGTGTAGCTTCGACCTCCTTTAGGAACAATTCGATCCAAGTAGCTCTTTCGATTCTTTTACCCAAATCATTCGATTCGACGATCTTCATTTTTTTTTTTGCCAATCTTAGCTTTCGCTTCGCCAATTTCTTCTTTTTCTTCGTTTTTTTTTCTCGCCATTGCATTTGAGAGCCAAACTATAGTAGCTAACGAATTCAAGTTCCTAAATTTCTTTAAATGCTAGAATTCTTGCCTTCGCCAATATTTTCCTTCTAGACCCTAGTCGTTTCTAAGTTCCCTCAAGATTCTTCTTCAATCATTTATAGATACGAAGTTCATAATCCTAATATTTCATCCAATCGTTTAGCTTGCTTTGTTTGTCCTATTTCTTAAGCAATTGCACATTGTCGTCCAGTTCATGTCTTCCTCGACGTTCGAGAACTTTCTGTTGGAACTTGGGAAATCTATTGTGGAATACAAAGTAGCGTCGATTTTTGTACTAGAATTGGCGAAATTTTTTCTAGCGTTCCAACTAGGCAAAGAATATTAATTGGGAGCGCTGGTGTACATCGAGTTTCTCTCGCCAATATGAAAAAAGATCCTTGTATTGCCTAGGATTATTGAAGATCTCAAACCCAAGTTCGATCGAGTAGCACGATCGATCGTTATTATTAACGAGAGCTTCGTAGACTTTCCTCTCTCTCTTTGAATTTTCGTCGAGGAATTCTAGGACATTAGGGTCGAACGAGGGCAAACTTGGGATATGCGAGCGAGAATGATCGTTAACTCAACTACGATTTATAGATATGTTAGCGCATATAAAATAATTGCCATGAGAAAATTCAATCTTGCTTTAGTCTATCCTCAAGTGCGCTTGCGTCCACGACTTTAGACTAAGGTATCTTATCTCTTTGGCGCTTTAGATTCCTTGTGTTGTTAGCAAGACCAAGTTGTGCGAATACGAATTAGAGGAGATCTATATCGAAGCTTCATAATGCATTGTTTACGTTGTTTTGGCGTCAACTTAAGCTAGCCTTTGATTTTCACGTCCACGAAGCTTTTCAAAAGGAAAGGCATTAGCACAATCATCGTGAGTTGTGGATTCAAACTCGCTCATATTGCAATGTCTCTTACTTTGGTCCCTAAATATCTTTGATCGTAAAATTTAGCACTTTCTCGATGATATACATCCTAGGTCGAGGCATGACATCGACAAGAGATAAAGGAAGTAGAAGAACAATATACTCTTAGGAAGAACTATAATAGATAATAAGTGAGATTACGTATTGATTGCGAGTCAAGCCTAGCTCGTTGAAAAAAGATCAATTTGATACGTGAAGAACAATTATTGATTAGATTCTAGCCTCTAGATTGATATTCTCGTCGTATGAAATGAGTCATTTTTAGGCATCAAGTCGAGAAAGTCCTTAATTGATCAAAGAGTATACGTTACATCTTTAGCGTTTAGGAATAATCAATAAGATACTATAGAGCATCGCCAACCTCTCATTATCGAAACGCTAAGGGCAAGCCATCGTGGCCAAGCAACTTGCGACAAAGATGGCTAGCAACATAATATTGCCATCATAATCCTAACATCTTTGGTCAAAGCATCGAAGATAATAGACTCCAACCTCATCGCAACATTGATAGCGATCGATAAATACAAATAGGCTAAAAACGCGTTCCATATTGACAAGAATCAAGCTCGCTACCTAAAGTCTACTCAAGGAATCGTCGAAGGCCCCATCATTTCTAGCTAGGAGGCTACATTCGTCGAATAATATTCTAATAACGATCATTGCAACCACGACTTCACGCATCGTCTACAACTAACCTTTGGCGAAAAGTTAAAGAATGCTAGCAAAGGGTACTCTTTTGATATCGACCCAAAGAAATGTGATGTCGTGTTGAGAAACAAAGGTGCGCACGATATTAGTGGGCTGCATTTCTATATTACTTTCGATAACATTATCGATAACAAAAAGCATCTTATACTAAGGAATTCGTCAAGAAATGGAACGATCATTAGCTATAGCGACCAAGCAAAAGAGGAAGTGCGACATCACTTCATCTAGATTTTGAACCTAAAAAAGAAAGAGAGGAAGTGGGAAATCAAAATTTACGTTCGAGGCCTAAGCTTCAAGGTCGAGTTGACTAGTCATAAGACGTGCAAAGCTAGCTATAACAAGAACGTAGAGGATTTCCTTAAAAATAGTCGCATGACTCTTTCTTCGCTCGACGTACTTGAAATCGACAATCACACGACTACGACACAACCTAGTCAACCTCTCACTCCTAGGCAACTCTCCATTTACATTCGTGAACGGAAACTAGGAAGTAACTTATTTGGAGAGATGAACAAAGTTATCGACGTAAGCATTGGCGCGATATACGCTCGCAAGGAATTTTACGAACCTCAATGAGAAAAGAACAAGGAGCGCAAGAGGCAACAAAAGAAAGACTGGCTAAATCGAGTTCGCAAAGAGATTCGTATTATGAGGAAGAATTCGCATGTAAGCATGATCATCCTTGTGAATTAGATAAGATCTAATTATCGAAAAGAAAAACATCGTTTAGGTCGTGAATTTCCAAGAGGATCCTCAACCCTTTTTGGTGATGCCATATCTTTTTGTTGAAAATCTCGAGAATTTGCACAGCGAAAGCCCCATTGCTATGAAAGAAATCATAGAAATATTTTTCTAGGCTCTCAACGCGCTTAGATATCTACATTCGCGTGGCGTGACACATTAAGACTTGAAGTCGAAGAATATTTTGATTGAATCTCGATCTTCTTTGAGTATTAAGCTTGTTGATTTTGGTCTTGCAAATGATAGGCTCAACTTGAAAATTGTTTGTGGCACTTAGCGATACATCGCACCTAAGATTTACTTGAGGAGTAAATACATGACCTCGATGGATTTGTGGTCACTAGGAGTGATCATATTGCAATATATGTATAGGCTTCCTAGAGCGCCCAGGCAGAGATCGGGACAACACAAGAATTCGTCGACAATGTTGGAAGAATGGGGACTCGCTTGGTGTCGTCGTGTTGTTAATCACGCTAATGATTGGGACTCGAATGACTTGATAGATCTTCTTACAATTGGAATGCTACGAATGACACCCAAAGAGCGACTATTTGCAAGTGCCTGTTTGAAGAAAGGATGCGATCTGCGACTTTTCGACGATCACTCCCTTGACTCGAGAAGTGCCACACCAACACGACGGACAACTGCGTAGGGTGAGAATAGCGATGACGATAACTTGACCACTATTCTTCTAGGCGCTCTTTGGAACACGCAGCGAGAGAGGTCAAATCATGATGACGATCGAATAGGACGTTGTATCTCCAATCACACCTCTAGGCTCCTGAAGTCCTGCAATCTCCGAGCCCTATGCCCCCCAAGTAATGGAGATAGACACGACTCACAAGTCGGAAGCCTTGGAACTGGCTTTAAAAATCGGGGTAGCAATGTTCAATCACCAATAAATCAATCGTGTTCTCGTGAGGTTAGGTTGAAATATCTAGGAGGATATAAACGCTCGCGATCTACGGTCGTGGACTTGGTCAATAAGTCTTTCGATAGGGAGCGAATTAAACGTCGATCGCCAGAGGATCGTCTTACGCAGATTCTCGTCTCGCACACTAATAGAGTCTTGGACTAGCGCTTAGAACATCAAGGTGAATTGAATCAATTCTATATAACATACGAAACTGTTCTCGCGCTTTTGACAAATCTCCTAGGGAGTAAAAGTCGAGACATTGACATAGACGATCGCACAAGTATCTTGATAAAAGAGCTAAGTAAGTATTTAGCCCAACTTGAGATCACCAAGATGAGATTTACTTGGAACGACCTCTCTAACCATGCCATCGTCATGACTGCTTTGGACTGCTAGGAAATCGTGCTTGCCAACTTGACTTCTTTCGAGTCGATGAACTCTATTGCTAACCTTGCGACACACCTCCTTCACGTGGTGCAGCTACAAAACCCTTCGCCAATAAGCACATCGACGATGCTCGTGAACGACTCTTCGACTCGAGCATATAACATTACGAATGACAATCGTTCTCTAAGTTGAATAGTTCATAGTATCGATAGTCATTTGTCAATCTTAATCGCTCAACAGTATGAACTAACTTATTCGTTAGCGCTTCTAGATCATACCAACATCTTCGATTGTTTCATATCTATCTAGCATTGGTTCTTAGGGATAAGACGATCATTATTAAGAAGGTTTTTAAAGCATGATCTAGTTTGAATGATGCATATTGAAGCTAGACTAAATATGAACTGCTATTCCACCCAAATAGCATTTCGGTCTACACCTCTGCCATATAGCTTCCCTTATGCCTCTCGACGATTATCAATTGAGGCATTTAGCTTCGATGTAAAACGACCTTGGACAACGTCATGATCTAATAACTAGGACCTTATATTGTGTCATCGACGAATATAGTCGCATCATGCTTGTCTAACGTCTTCATCGAGGGCAAAGGTCTTAAAGGATCGATAGACGTAAACAAGTTGCAAGCTTGTTATGACGAAGCTATAGATGCCTAGGGAATACACGAGCTTCGATCATACGTGGATTCGAAGACGACATTTGACAATAATGCTTACACGATCACTTTAACCTATTACTCTAGTGGGCTTCTTACTATATATGCAACACATTCGAGTTCTTCTAAAAGTTCTAAAAATCTTATCGAATATCGCATGACCCAACTAAAAGATTGGCACATAATTAGCGACCTAGAAACTTTTCGACAAGAAGTCGACGCGCTTAGAAATGCAAGAGATTGAGCAAAAGAGAAACGAGATAGAGTTATAGTCGCAATCAATAGCGAGATGCCAACTACAAAACATTTAGACTTGATCTCATCTACGCAAAGCTTTATGTCTCTCTTATTAAAGTTAATCCACGCGAAATCGAAGACGTCAACTAACGAGCTTGCATTAGATCTTAATATGTTTTGCGACTTTAATTATACAACTTCTGTGCAAGCTCGAACGAAAGCTTCATTCAAGAAATCGTCGAATAGACGATTAAAGGCTTCCTAAGTTAGGATGAAGCCTAGCATAAATTCGTCGATTTAGTCAAACGTACATAATGAATCTAGGAATTGTTCTTACAGGTCATGAGATTTGATTAAGCTAGAAAGAGTAACTAACATAGTGATGCGTTTGGATAGATCATAGCCTAACTTAATTGTATCGTCATTCCTAGATATTTTAGACAATGGGACGAGCGATGTCAAGCAGCACAAGAAATTATCTTTAGCCATGAGTTCGCCTCTATCTAATGAGGCCCTTGTGAACGTTGAGGGTGATCGTGGGTAAAGGTTAAGAGTTGCTAAAGGAGTTGTGTTTGTGCCTAACGCTAAGGGTCGCTATCTAGGGCAGGGATATCCGATGACTAAAGCTATCAAGCTCTTTGCCCGCTCTCTCTAGGCCTCGAGCTGGCGACGCTACTACGAAGAGATCTTGCGATGCTTGGGAGTTAGGTAAGTCTATAGACTAGGATGAACGACGACGACGTTGCAATGGGTGCAGAAGAAGATGCGATAGAAGAGATCGTAGATTAGCTAGTTGCAATTTGGCGCCACAATAGGGAGCCAAGGAGATTGAGCATCGATTGACATTATAGGCTCGCGTTGCTTTAGAAGAAGACGACATCGTTGCAAACCTCGTCGTCGCGTCGATATCGCGTCGCTGTTGATGTAATATTTAATTCTAGTCGATTCGAATTCGACGATTAGGGTGGATGTGAGGTGGAAAGAGTCGCATTGAATTAAACTTCCCCTTTGACTAGTCAATTAAAAGAAATTGACTCAACATGAATTAGAATCGCTATTGATTGATCGGTAAAAGAAATCAACTCCAAATCAATTAACTTACTAATGGGTGGTGTTTAGGGTTCTCGATTTTAATGAAAATCCGACGTTGGCCCTTTATTTCGTCGACGAATTCGAAGTCGGAAACATTTGAGAAACTCTTCGTTATTTGTGCTAGTTCTTTTATTTATCACTCATCATGACTTCTCTTTACGACGCCTCCTTCTTCCTTGTTTTACGACTTCTCGTCTTTTCTTCTCTAAGACTCTCGTTCTCTTCTTTATCACCTTTGTTCTTGGACTTCTTTTTTAATGTTTTCTTTGATACTTTCTTTAATTCTCTCTTTGATTCTTTCTTGAGTTGTTTCTCCTTTTCTTGATCGTCTTTCTTCGACTCTTGTATGAAGATCTTCATAGATTTATCGTCAAGACTTAGTTCAAGATGATTGAGTTCCTCACGTTTAGAAGAGTTTGTGTGCCAGGCTAGCAAGCGATTAGCAAGGGAACAAGCAAGATATTAATCATGAATGACTTCTTAGATTGTAAAGAAAGCGCAAATGCAATTGAAGAGACAGATTTATTAGCGATGGTGATAGCAAGATTCGATAGAGGTGCCTTAGGCAGAATGCTCGTGGATGGAGTGGAGAGTCTAGTGAGCGACGACGAGACTAATGCTTTCGAATTCTCCGACTCGAACACATTTGCGTATGAATCGCTCTAAAAATCAAGAATGTCGACATCAAGAATTAAGAATTCAACGATGTCAAGGAACTTGATCTTGATGGTTCAATTGTTGCTACATCTTTTCGACGACGAACTTATCAATCTCGAGAGCCATGTTGGCTTCGAATTTCTTGAGAATAGCAACATTTGCAATCAAGTCAATAAATAGGCGCAAAGATAGATTGCTATTCGATTCTCTATCTACTTCATCGTCATCGTCTTGCGCATTCTGTAGCGAGTATTTTATTTGAGCGAATTGTTGTTGGTGCGCGACGTAGTAGTTTGTCTTCTAGTTAGCAAAGTCTAAGCCTAAGATCAACTATAATTGACAACGACACATACTTTAAATGTTCGCTTGCTTATCTTGCTCTTTTTGCATTAATTCATAACAATCAAAGAGAATCTTTTGCTTATCGAGATAAGTTTTGTAGATTGCTATTAGCTTGCCAAGCTCGTCGAGCGTAGTGGCAATGACTAAAATGATATTAGTAGAGATTTAGAGCCAGGTATTAATCATGATTAACTTCGTACCTTTAGATAGATCTAGCCTAAACGACGTAGTCCCCTTATCAAGAATCGTATTCATCGATTATTTAATAGCAGCTTGCTAAGTTACGATTGTCGTCGCTATTTCTTTTGCATCCAGGTCGTCATAATCTTCACCCTTAAGATTCGAAAGATTTATCAATTTAGTCGTCGCGTTCGAGTCGATGTCCTCACTCGCCTTACGTGCAACGATCTCGAAATAGAACAACTTTTATCGTTTGTCTAAATGCTTTTTGAGCTAGCGATTGCGTTTCACGTATTCCATAAGCTTTGTGATCAAGTTAGCAAGATATTAATCGTAATTAACATCGATCAACATACTATAAGTTCTTTCTAAGTATGTCGAACGTCATCAAAACCAACGAACTTGTTCGATAGTCTAAAATCGATGCAAAACTTCTTTTCATTAGGTAGTTTGTTCTTAACGAGAATGTTGTAATGTCTATTTAGTCCTAGTGGGATAAGCGTTGTTCACATATCTATTAGTAGAGGTTTGCAATCTTTGACTTGTTCGACTTCTTCTTGCAACTCGTCTTTATTCATGCAATCGTCCTCTAACTTTGTTAACAACGAACAAGATCGTCGTTTGTGCCATATATGATGAATGTTGAAGTGCGATAGTTGTCGTGCGAGATTTGGGCATAAGTGTTAATGCTAGCAATCTACTTGCTGCTAGGCATGAGGAGGGACTTGAAGAATTCTAGGTCCTGGCTTGCGATTTGCTTCTTGCTTGGCAAATCGTTAATTAGAATCTAGATCATCTTTCCGATACATTGCAGAATGATGCGCCAGCGTTCGTTGGCAAGACTTATGAGGAAGAAGCCTAGAGCGCCTTTGTTTAGAGGTGGGTAATAGGTTGTGAGCTAAGAGTTTCAAATTAAGTTTTCTTGTGATGTAAAGAGTATAGTTTTGGTGCAACGACTTATTGGCACATCGCGCACGCTATCAATTAGATTATAGTCGTCATTGGGTGAGCTAATTATGTCATCTAAATAGATGGGATTTTTGAAGCCTAGAATATGTGAGCAAGACAAATTGCCATAGATGTATCCTTAACACTTATAGTCATCATTATAATTTGGAGGACAATAGACGACCAGGATAGTCTCTAGGAGTTTGACACCATAATGGCGAGTGTTGAATCCGAGCGATATCGCAAGCGTTCCTTCAGTAGATCAATCAATTGCCATCATCGTACTCTCATTGATTTTTAGACTAGAACAATTCAAGTCGAGGAAACGAAGCTCATTTCTAGCTCTTTGCAATACATCATGAAAATTCGTTATGATCTCGTCGAGGAGGGTAAGTTCTAAGCAAAAGCAATAGTTTACACTCATGGGCAGAAAGCCTTGGGCAAGAAGCCTCTTAATCTGCTTGCTATTCATATCATTGCGCGTGTATAGATAGTGTTCGTCACCACGAATGAGCAGTGCTTCCTATTAGTTAGCGCAAAATTTCCATCGTTAAGCTAGGGAGTTTTATCAATGGGTCTCTCGCCTAGGGTGATCTCTAAAGGGTAGTAGATGTCTATGTTGAGAGATAAGTTGCCAGCATTTTGTAGACGATTATTGTCATTAAAACTCTTCTACGCTGTGGCTTCGAATTAATAGAGGGTGCTAGAGTAGAAATTGTCGATTTAGCTAGTTTCGATAGAGTGATCATGTCGCAAAGATCGTCAAAACTATTCTTGATATCTGTTGCAAGTTTCATGCACATCAAAGAATTTAGATCTAGGATCGCTAGATTTGTTTCGCGCTCAATGCTTTGAGAGGTTTCCAAATGCGTGACAAGTAGCTTTGCTAGTTGCTAAGCGATATCATCTAGGATTTCCTAATTTGATACCTTGGTGCATTTAGTGTTTGGTGTAGCAGTGAACGCATCGTCAGGATGAAGCTTGATTTATCATCGTTCTCTATATCACAAGCATCATCGTTATTAGCGACTCTTAGATCAAGAATAAGATCGCACAAAGACTTGATATTAGGAGAGTTTTCAAAGTTGTGCGTGTCGATTTTTACTACGTAGTTCTTAGCAACTTCTGTTGTCATCTCGTTGATCACAAATGAGTCGATGCCAAGGTCTTCCAAAGAGGATTCATTAGCTTCGATCGTCACCTTGGTTGATGTAGTAGGTGTCGGGCTATTTCGATTGCCCGAAAGAGGTTTTGCTTTTAGTGATTCGTAAGTGGGTTAAGAGAGTGCTAAAATAGCGAGAGGCTTTTTTGCAAAAGTCATAGTAGATTTGACTATGAGTAAGTTTCGAAAAGAAGCCTGCATGGGAATGGTATTGTGTTTGATCATAAGAAGAGTTTTTTATTAGACTAGCGACGCCAGATGCAACTTCGAGATGTTCGATGTTACCTTTTATCGAAGTTATATAGAGGGGGTCTACGCGATCATGGCCGCCAAAAACCTCCCGGATGCTCCGGCCAGCAGGTATCCTACAGGTCGACGAATTGCCCCGCCTGGCCTAGTGACCCCCCGAATGGGGAAGGCGCCCTAAAGGATCCCCTTACTTCGTTCGATGTCGCTTTTATTTACTTTTCCATCTTCCACATATAAACTTCTCTTATCCCCTCGTCAATTCTTTGCCATTCTATTAACCTTGATCATTGTCACATCGAACACGTTGCCTTATCTCGAATTCGCGAATTAAATCGCTCTTGGCATTTCTTTCAACCCGCATTATCGTTTCATTTGGCGATCGCGATTTGGGTTACAAATCGAGCATCATAACTTGTTATCTTGAAAGAGTTTTGCCCAATTTATTTACAAGAGAATGTGCTAGACGTGTTCAAGATCAAGGCTTAGCGAAGCCTCGCCTTTTAGCGTCGCGACTAACATTGGAATTTCTATTCTCTTTACTCTCTAGATTATATTTGTTACAAGCGTTAGACGTTGCGCTTCTCTTCGTATCGATTGCACGCTAAGATGTCTCGAAATTGATCGTCTACGACGATATTTAAGTCGAGAAAACATTTGACGAGCTATGTAGGAAGGCATTCACACCTCGAGCGTGCTATTTGAACATTAATTTTCTAGAATGGAAATCTAGCCTTTGACGCCAAGGGCCTGTGATTGAGTTAGCGCATGTCAAGCTCTCGTCGAAGCCAATTGATCATGTTGAACCCTCACATCGACTATCGTCGATCTAGAATCCTGCATTCTTATCTCTATCATTCACTCGATTAGTCACAATCTCTAATGAGTAAGAGAAATAAGAGGATTGTGCTAGCATTTAGCGCGATGATTAAACAAAGCATGCATTGCGTTATTAGCATGTTTGGGATCAAGACTTAGCGAAGCCTCGCCTTCTAGCGTCGCAATTAACATTAAGATTTTTGTTTTTTTCATTCTTCAAATTATTTGTTACGAACGTTAGGCGTTGCGCTTCTCTTCTTATTGATTGCACGTTAAGATGCTTCGAAGCTAATCGTTTGCGACGATATCTAAGAAAAACATTTGGCGAGCTATGTAGAAAGGCATTTACACCTTGGGCGTGCTATCTAAACACTAATGATTTGGAATGGAAATCTAGTCTTTGTAGACTAATCGCCGGGCCGGGAATCGATACCAACTTTCTGACCCGGCCCGAATACTTGGTACCAACATCGTGACCCGACTCGGAATCGACCTAGGTCAACGATTTCTTGACTCGGCCCGACCGACCCGCCAAGCAATCGAAAATGACGTCAAAATGCCAAGATTTTCTATTTTTAAAAAAATTCGCATTATTTGAATTACTAAAAATAGTTTAAAAATAATAACGCACAAATAACGTACAAATGCATTACCTAAATGCATTACTATATAATATTATAAACAAATTAATTAAATTAATCAACTTGATTAAGTTGATTAATGCACTTTTTCAAAAATAATCTAAATTTTTCGAGTCTTGGCGAGCCGGGCCAAGTTATACGCTAAGTACTTCATACCTACCCTTTGACCCGACCCAAATACTTGGTACCAACATCGTGACCCAAATCGACTTTTCGGTATCAAAATCCTGACCCGACCCGGGTCTTGGCGGGTCGGGAACCCGGTTCGAACTCGATGACCCGACCCGACGCGATCAGTCTAAGTCTTTGACGTCAAGAATCTATGATCAAGTTAGCGCATATTAAGCTCTTGTTGAAATCGATTAATTATGTTAGATTCACATCGAAGAATTAAGAGATGCGCTTTGCTATTTTTGTCATATTGTCGATTTGGAATTTTGCATTCTTATCTTTGTCGTTCATTCGATTGATCACAACCTTTAATAAGTAAGAAAGATAAAAGAGTTATGTTGATTTCTAACGCGATAATTAGACAAGACATGCTCTCGTATTTGTTCGTCAAGAATAATTAAGAAATTTAGAAACAAAACGCGCATCGAACAGCTTCTAGTTTAAAAATGTTAATTGATGTTTCTCTCTTTAGCGTCGACGTAATAATGAATTATGTCTTCGAGAAAATTGAGCAAAAGAATTTAACTAAGTCGTCTTTGTTTTATCTTTAGAGTTTCGCTCTTGAAAACAATTCTATATAATCTTGATCTTTTGCTTCGTCAAAGCAAAATCTTCTTAAAATTATATAAACACTCGCAATTACTACTAAGCAATTTAAGTTTCATCGATGAACATCGTCATTTCTACGCTATTCGAACTATCTCGTTCACGCTTTCGCTATCTTTTAAGATTTCTTAATAAAAGTGAATCTTAAGATAAACAATGCCACTTCTATGTTTACACGCGATCTAACGTTCGCCATAGAATTATTAATCATTATCGTCGACAATGTTAATGATGAGAGCGATTTCATTAATTATTTAAAGTATACGATCGACTTTAAAGTACGCATTGATCTTGGAAATTCTATTGAAAACGTAGCGATTTCTTGGCTCAAATCTAGAGTCTCTCTCGACAAACGTAAAGAGAACGATCATATTTTTTTCACGAATATATCAAATTATAGGCTCGCACATCTCTTTAATTTTTGACAACTCTCTTGTATAGCAAAAGCGCAACGATGTAAGAAAAGAGTAAGATAAACGAGTTTAAAAAAAAAAAGAACACAACGAATTAAGAGACGAAGAAAAGCAATCACAAGACGCAAGACAAGAACAACTAGAACAAACTCTATCGTTTTCGACTTATTCGTTGTCGAAAATCGTCGTTTTCTATGTCTTATTTGCTTCGAAAACGACATTAAGATCGTAAGACTTTATGATTACGATTTTTGCAAAAAGTGTTAACAAAAGTGAAGAGCTATGAGCGTGAGCTATGCAATGTGCAAAAAATCGATAAAGAAATCAATTCGTCTTTTTGTTTAATATTAAGAAAGACTAAGAAGATTGCAAGCCTTTGCACGATTTCTTGACGAACGATAAACACATTCAATGTTGTTGTTTTGACAATACTTCGTTCGTCGTCTTTCTAGGCGTCAATTTTAATGCAAACAAATTGTATTAAACTTTGTAAATAAAACATTTACACGATTATTCGTTCGCGTTTTTGTGATTGTTAAAGCAAAACATTCACGCAATTCTTTGAGTTTCTTTTGCTTACATGATTTTCTATCTTTGCTTTTCATGTGCTATCTTAGTTTATAGTGGAAAAAAGTTGTGAACAAGTATTTTATATTGTGATGTTTTTGAGGGCGAGATTGTTCATCCTCGACACAATCTTTCTTATCATTAAGGATCTTGACATACTTTATTATTCGTGCTAGGCTAGATACGACGCGACGATTATTGTGGTAGATGCTTTATTCGATAGAGAACTTCGATGACTAAATTAGATATAGGAGCGTTCTTTTCTAATATTCGAATTTCTATCTCATGAATCTCTACACTTTGGCCAATGAAGACAAAATGAAGATAGTGCTAGAACGCAGACAAATATTACGCAAATGATTAATCGTTCACTTATCGTGTGCTTACCTAATCTATATTTCTTGAATCTCTATCTAAAGAGAGCAATGAAGCTATAAATGCTTTTTTGCACGAATATCCCTAGTTATAGTACAAAAATTGCTCGATAGACAAATCATTCATGAGCGCTATCCCCCTTCTAATTTTGATAATCTAATGATTGACTATCGAATTCCATCCAAGAAAGATTTTCCACTATCGCCATGTTCCTATCCTCTTTCTTTCATCTTACTCCCCCTAGAAGTAAGCAAGATTGCGCTAAGGCTTTAGTATTCGACCTTAAGTCTTCTTTTAAGATTGCTTCTATTCAATAGTTAGATGTCATAAAGCACGAAGAAACAAAGAGCGTAAGGTCTAAGTTAATCATTCGTGCTTTCATCTCTAAAACGCTCTTTCAAAAGGTGTAAACTTATTGATGGAATTTGTCGTCGTACATTCTAACAATTTAATCCCACGATAGTTCGTCGTCTACGCTCAATGTCTCAAGCAGTTTCTCCTTCGCAATCAACTTATCTAGATTAGCTCTTTCGAGATACAATAGTAGTTGTGATAGAGTAAGGTTTTATCTTTGCGAAGGCTACTAAGCAACAAAGAATTTGCCATTGATAATTTTGAATCTCCTGTTTACGAAAGTGCTATTATTCAAACCTTGACAACTCTTATACATATTATTTATATAGGGCACTTCTATGGTCTCTTTACGTTGTGTGATCTAGTCTTATCTTCCGCTTCCTTGGTTGAAGTGCTTATAGCACTTGATGACGTTCGAAACTTCCATCTTAAGTTCACAGCGCCAACACTAGTTTGATATTGTATCACTGTCGACAACGACTAACCCCTCTATCAAATGCTTCAACTAGCTAAATTCGAAGAAGTTAGTTAGATGAGGCCATTTCTTTCTGTAGCAACATGCGTATCTCTTCCAAGTCTTTCCCCTTGAAAAAATGGTGTTTGACGAATTTGGCAAGTTGGCTAAGCTATCTTTTCGCCTTCAAATTGTGATGGAATTGTCTTTCCCTTGGGCATAATCCTTTGGTGCTATCTCCTTCGCCACACGTTGCAACTAGCTGACCTCGACGTAGCGAATTATATGGGGCAAATCGCACTCTAAAGACCCAACGTGTGATCGACCTAAAAACCCTTTGGTGTTTATGCGCGAGGGGAATAATTTTGACAAGTATAGGGGAAGTGAATAGCGAGCAGCTCTGAAATTACGAAACGGGCGTAAGGGATAATACCATACTAGCGTGCCCTTTGTGAGGAGAGTGCGTTGTGGGGATTTTCGTGTGGAAAAAGAGGTGACGATGGCGATCTCACGTTGGGTCGTTCTACAAGACAAGCGTGTAGCTACGTAATCGTTCCTAACCAATAATGATATTCATTGTCGACATTCTCTTCATCTCCTCCATTTATGCTTACCTTTTGGCACCCCTCTTCAATTCTAGCACGTCGCTCAAATTTGGTACGATGCATCGCGGGCAATAAGATAGATGCCTATAGTGCCTCGCCACCTGTAATTCGTGCTCTCATAGGTAATGTCTCCTAGGAGAACGATTCTTGGGGCGTGTGAGGTGGCGCCCATGCAGCTAGAATGAGTAGGGGCCAAACAGCGTGAGATCTCCTAAGAGAATGGGCTCTAGAGATCTATTCTAAGGACATGGCTTTGCAGCGCGAACGCTACAAAGCCTTCCCACCTTGTCGGAAGATGACTTCCCCAACTGTCTTAGTTTCTACTACTATCATGAACTAGTGTGTGCTCATCAATTCACCTTGATCCCCAAATTTAGATACCCAAAGATAATGGATTATTTTTGAATGCTCGAAGAAGGATTAAAATCGAATGTCCAAAGAGAGGGTCAAAAGTGAATCCCTTCGAGGGGTATCGTTAGCTTCGATGATCGCAATTCTAGTTTAATCAATGGTCATAAGATGATAATATGATCGATTGGGAATCGTTCTAGCGAGATTTTTATCGCTTTGTATCCTTGGGTTTGTAACGTAGTTCTTACTCTAATTTAATGTGCGCTTCTTAGAGAGCGAAGGACGAGTCGACGTTATCGAGTCATTCGACTAAGTGTATTCTACTACTTCTTCGCCAATAGTCTTCCAACCTTGATCGTCGCCTTGTAATCATAGATTTGAGTAACGATTCTTTCCTTTGTAGCCATCTTTTGGAATTCGAAAGTGAGGGGTAAGATGAGAAAAGATGGTTGTAATTTATTGGTAGATATGGTGTGATTTTAAGGTTTGGCAACGAACACTTTAAATTGCGAACGTCTTATATCGCGCTAAGCCCCACGTTAGTGTAGGTTAACGAAATCTTTCTTCGATAATCATCTCCACGTCGTTTTGGGACGTTGAACGAATGAACAACATGCCCATTTTTCACATTTAATCTTTAGGAGTCAACTCTATCGACGCGAATAATGCGAAGAAGGAATTGAAGAAGTGGGTAAATATCTATTGGCTAGACTTGAAAGATGAATTATCTACTTAGTCTTTTAAGTCTATTCCAATCAAGGCGCAAAGCACTTCAATATTGGAGAAATTCCAAGTACGTAACGAACGCGCACTAAATAGAAATCTACTTAATGACACGAGAGATTAGTCGCAAGCTAGAACGCACGTTGTAGAGATCTTAGATTGTTCAATAGATTAAATCTTTTTGGCTAATTACATTGTCATAAGATACTACAAACTTAATTCATCGAAACCCTAGATGTTTGCAACATAGAAAGAAAGAATAATAACTATTATTGCGTTCGACGACCTTGACTTTAATAATGGCTTGCTCGAATTTAATGATTCACCTAAATATTCTAGTCTTAAAAGTGGATAGACTCTACATGCATTGATAGATGTGCCTCAACATTTTAAGGATCGTTCGATTGATTAAGCACTTGTTCTTTCGTGGACTCGAAGAATCTACGATGCTCAATCATTGATCAATATTGCATCATAGAGATTCGAATCTTTTTCTAGCATTGACTAGTTATTGTCAAACAAGAAGTCGTAAAGTTCTAGATTGCATTTGCTAAGAGAAGCATTTGCTAGATGAAAAGGCTCTTCTATTGCGACAATTGAATGATAAGATTGCGTTTGTACTAGTTTGGCTTCATCTAATGTAATTGTTAAGTAATTCGAAGAAACAATAACTAAGTTCATGAATAATGATAACGACGTATTGACAATTGACAATGTCAAGTTCAACGATTGCTACAACGAAGCTAGTTGCTTGTATGACGTTCCTAGCAATATAAGCTAGAGTTTTAGCAAGACTAGCGACTTACATATCTTCATTTGCTACTACTAAACGATCATCGATTATGTATAAGAGTTTAAGCATCTAGCAAACCGATTAATGACTTCGCTTTGTTGTTAGCTATAAACAAAGTAGCCCTCTTCTCTTCTTTCTTTAAAGTAAGTTTTCTACTTACTTCATCTTCATGATAGCATTGATCAAAGTCGCTAGACGCCAAATTGATCTTTTAACTAAGATTGGCGAGCCATCTTTACAAAGCTCCCTCGCAATATTTTTCACCATGAAGGATCTTCGTTCTACGAACAATCTTCTAGCTCTAATTATCCTAGATCTCGTACTTGTTATTGTCAATATCTTGTGTCGTTTGAGGGAACATAGCGTTCACTTACTAGCGAGAGCTTGAATTACCAAGTATGTCTTAGAACCTCACTTAGACGATAACTCAAGAATAATTGCACTAATTATTGAAGTCGCGATACGCCAAAGAACTCGATTCTTGATACTAGTAGTTGGTATGTCGACGAAGTCCATCCAGCTAATGTTCTTCTTAATCACGAAAGTACGTAGCAAGAAGAAGTAAGACGCGAGAAGACGAAGATACCAAATCGATCGATTTGATTCGACTTTGGTGAAAGTAGATTGTCGCCATAAAGCTCGTTCCCATTCAATAGAAATACAGATTTAAGCGCAAAGCTGATCGCTTGTTTTATTGAGCAAGCCCAATTCTTTTTGAGTCTCGTTGGTGTTTAATATTGATAGAAAAGATATTTCATCTTTCATTGCTAGATCTTTCAAACTCTTACGAATTTTCTTGATGATGTTTTTCGTTGTTATTTTGTCCTTGTCTTCGTTTTGATCCACGTCGACATTCGTTTGTTCGCCACTCACATCATGAAATGATCTTCAACGTCTCTTGTGTTCATTATTTTGTTCGCTCTTGAATGCAGTTCGTCGACGACGTTCTCCTCGACGTACGTCGATAGAGTTAATCGACCTTGATTCGACGTGATCTTGCGTCGTAGTAGAGACGAGGTTAGAAGCGAACAATGATGACTTTCGCTAATGGCTAGGTAATGTTGAACGTCTTGACTCATCAAGTCTCGCTTCTATGGTCTGCTCACAAGACAATCCTGGAGAGCGACATATAACTTCCTTGTCCCATGCCAATTAGAGAGAGGGATACAATCTTTATGCTTCTTTGGTACGTACGAAATCTTAGGCGAGAAGTCCCATTGCCTAGGTTGATAATAGATGTCGTAGATAGTTTGGACGTATTTGGCAATTAGTGACGACGTGATGACAGACTCCGAATGTGTGCAACATAGAAAATAATCATAGAAAGATAAGAAAAAGATTTGTTCTTGATGTTGTTGGACATGAAATGAATGAATGGTTAGATAAATAGCAGCAAAATGACTAGAAAGACGCACACGCAAAAACGCATAAGTTGGATGAAATCGTGATATTGCATGTCGTGTGAATTCCACTTTTTGTTTGGCGAAATTAATCTTTTGCTAGTGATCTAGTATGATGAAGAGAGTCGATTGCTCTAGGCTGCCCATATTTGTGATATCGATAAGATTAGTAGAACGTTGCTCGCCCATAATTGATAGAATCTAGCCACTTCGCAAGGATCTTTGTACGAAATCGTTTCGTGCAAAGATCCTTGCAGGAGCCCGAGCGTGATATCGCCTTCCATCGGGCGCCCTTCCTAGCACCTGCATGAGTTGTCATCTCTTAGTTTCCCTTATCGCCATGCTAGAATGTTGTGCCAATAACGACATCAATGCTTGAAGCTAGGCGATGCTACAAAAACATATATAGAAGAATGTGTCATTTTGGCAAATCTCATTGGAATCAAGAAAGATACTCTTTGATCTAAGTTGTTAAACTAATCAAGTTCTTCGAATTCTCTTTCACGTCTTCATGCTATCTTACATTATCATATTCTTTCTTGGTTGCGTCTTAGCACGCTCGACTAAGATGTCACATCCGTATATTTAATATCATTGATTAAGCATCTTTCGCTTTCTTTTCTCTCTTAAGTGTGTTTGTGTGAATCGTTGATCGACAACTTTGGTCAAATTAGATCGAAAAAGATTATTAATGCGTATGTTCGTCCCTATAAGTATTTAGTCTTTCTTATGTAGCTTGTAAAGATTACTTTGGGTTTTTTCTACCTTTTTTTCAATGCGATGTACGCCTTGTTTCAGGCAAAGTTACTTGTAAATCGAGAATCTCCTTGTCTTGATTATTGGCGATGCCTAAGCCTTCTAAGTCGCACAAGGTCGTTCATACTAAAATCTTAGAAGAACTTCAACTAAGTACTTCTTAAGAGGTCGTCGACTTTAAGTGTTCAAATGTATTGTACGCTAAGAATGCATATAAATTGGAAGTATTGCATGACGAGAACAATAATAAGATTGTAGAGATAAGAGCGATTTTTCTTTCTATTACGATGGCTCACGTTCTAATTATCTTCTTAGAAGATTATATAGCTTCCCTCTTTATCTAGAAAGATTGTTCGCTTCTTAATCGCTCAAATCTTGAAAAATAATTTTGACATCAAATCATGACTTCGAACATTCGGAATCGTTGTTTTTTATATTGGATGCAAATATCACGATTTTTGGAATCTTGTTGTCGACAACACGCCTTTATCACACAAGATCGATCAATTTACGATCGAGAACATTGACCCAACACAATCAACCTATCGCGAGAGAGAAGTATACGATATCTTCGTCGCAAGACAAAAGGTCTTGAATCGCTTCTTTAAAAACGCGTTGCATGCAAACTCTTCTATAGAGGATCGCGACGTTGCGTCGTACTATTGTCAAATTGCGAGACAAAATGATCTTATCGCTCGACTTAAGATGTTGAAATTCTATTTCCTCTTTAAGACAACATCATCGACATTCTCTATTCGAAGCGCAACTTGCTAACGATCCCTAGATCTCTTCTTCTGCGCTCCAAGAAATCTATGCACGAAACGCTCTTATTATCTACTTGAACATGCTAGGAGATTTCGAGTCTCCTGTCGCTCATGAGCTTATCCAACGAGACCTAGATAATTGGTGTCAACATATCATGAATGATGTAAAACATCTACATGAGCTTTCCTTGTCGTTCTATCTCTAGGTCACCAATTGAAAGAATCGAGAAGAAATAGAATTGCAAATACTTTTCTTGCTTCGCGAACTATATTGCGTCTTTGGCGACGATTTGGCACGCGATTGGAGCAAATCCAACCTAGGCTTGACAAACCTTACATCGTTGAACAACTTGATCCTTTTTGATCTCGTCTATGAAGTTCAAACGTCTATCGCGCAGCAATTCGATACATGCGATCTCTTTAAACTACAAAAAGCTCTCTCAAGATCGCGAATTTTTGTCAAGGTCACAAATCTTAATCAAATTCGCTCGACAACTCTCAAAGGTGTTTAGGAATGAAGCTCAGATCTTAATAGATTCTTGCCAATTGCTTTTCTAGACTTGGTACGAAGTTGTAATTCTATTTAGTGAAATGACGCTAATAGGCAACGAAGAATCTTTCATCACAAGTGCTAAACGAATTTGAATGTCAACAAGTGAGAGACATTCAAGTGTTTCGATTAGTGATTAGCTCTTAGAGGTCCACAATATCAATGCTAACGAACGCAGTGCGCATATCTATCACGAGCTCTTGTCTCTAAGTCATCCTAAGAACGACGTCCTTTTACTTCTTGTATGGAGTTTTGATTGTCACGATCGAGCCCTTCGGGCACTTCACGCGTGGGCGATATCAAAAGATGACAAACGATTGTATTGGAGACTAGTCCACGACCTTCGTTCTAGGAAAGCGCCTGCTTAGATTATGTTAAGCTTAGTCGCCTTTGTGTTTCTTTTGCGACTTCTACTCTATGAGTTCAATAAATCTTTAGTCGAAGCAAATTATCTTTGCGACTTTCTTTCGTTCTTGAAAGGCTTTCTTTGCAACAATATACGAGCGACCCTAGAACATATAATTTGGTTCGTTTGAACGACAATATTACCTTGGGTTAATGTCACTAAAGATCAAAAGATCTTTCGAATTCTAGCTCATGTCGTCGATTCGTCTAAATTTGTGTCGAAGCGTAGTGATGAATATTCGATTATCTATTGGAATCGCAGGTTCAATCCCCTTCGTAGTAATGATGAGGCGCTTTCAACTATTCCTGAAATCCTGAAAAAAGCTCGAAATAACGACCACGTTAGCCTTGCCAGCGAAGGAAGAGACAATTACACACATCAAATCCAAGACTGCAAGTGATTCTTTTACACAAACTAAAGGGAGTAAATCTTCACGAGATCTATTGCGAAGAACGGAAGAAAAAGGCAGGAAGAAAAGAGGGTGTTAGGGCGCGTGATGATCTTCAAAGGTTGGGATATGATCTTTATTGTGTTGAGAGATTTGTTTGCATACTATTATCTAGATTGATAATAACGAGCCAGGTTCTCGAATTGTCGATGTAGCTAAACTTAGTCGATATTATGTACAAATACAAAATCGTTAATATTAATAAGGCCATTTAGCTCAATGATAGAGTGTGTAGTTTCAATTCGATAGTTTAGGACCAGAAATTTCAAGGTACAAGCTTGAAGTCTTGTGACGATCGTTTAATTTTTTGACATTCTATATGCATATCCTGTACCTCTCTACCTTTTACCTTCCCCTCCCCCTCTAGCTCTATCTTTGCGTCCATTTTTACCTCTATCGTCAACCTCTTTCTAGTCCTCTATTTCTATTCTTATCTCGCACGCAACTTCGCAGCTTCGCAATTAGACTCAAACTCATAGTAAGTAGAACTACGTAGATTAAAAGAAGAAAAGGCGAGTGCTCGTATTTATATGTCAATTTTGAAAGCTATTACTTTATATGGACTTTCTCTTTCTAGCTAAGCAAGTCAAGCCAAAACCAACAAAAAATCGAGTCGAGTTGAGGCTTAATTCTTAATATCACTCTTCTTCGTCCAATTACTGCGCAGGACCCAATTTATTTCTCGACTTCTTCGCCTCAATCAATCGATCTCTTCACTCATTCACCTTCTTTAGCGCCCTTCGTGGGTCCTTCTTTCGCGTGAGAAAATACCCCTATATCTTGGCTGGCGTAAGCATGTTCTCCGACAACTTAATCGCAAAGGCTTCGATCATATTCTTCAACTTCATCGACGCGAGTGTGATAGTTGCGCTAGGGATAGGGCTATTGGAAGGCGTAACGATGGCAAGATCGCTAGCCTTCTTTGCGAGAGTGGGGGGGCCAATGGGCGTGAGCTCGTTGTCGTAGGACTAGAGAATGGCAGGTTCCTAAGCAAGAAGATCTTCGACTTGTTGTTGTTGTTATTGTTGTTGTTGTTGTTGTTGTTGTTGTTGTTGTTGTTGTTGTTGTTGTTGTTGTTGTTGTTGTTGTTGTTGTTGTTGTTGTTGTTGTTGTTGTTGTTTAAGGATTTCTTTGCTAAAGGAAGCAATGAGCTTTGAAGAGCTGTCATCGAGGAAGTACATGCGAATGAAGAGCTCGGAGATTTAGGAACGTGTGATCATGATAAATTCAACTTTAAAATCTATACGACCTAGTCGAATTAAAGCTTCGTCAAGCTTTTCCAAGCAATTGATTGTCATCACTAGAACTCTTCCTTCGTACGAAGCTACACCATCGATAGCGTTAAGAAGATCGGACAAGCTAATTCCCTTGGCGCCAATTTTCGCGACCGCGTCGTCGGTCGGTTTGACGGATTTTTCGCCTTCTTCTTGGCGTTTAATTAGGCCAGCGTTGTCGATATCTTCAAGCAGAACTACATAGCGTCGAGGCAATGAACTAAACATTATTTCTAAGTGTTCTTTCGTAAGAGTTCGATTCGCAAGCGAGACGCAATAAATATTAAGACCGAAAACGTCAACGATGGTCTAGGCAAAACTAGATTTGTCAATTCTAGGGGGCTTTTGAAAACGTTAGCAAGAGTAAGAGGTATTTAGTGATCTTTGGAATAGAATTATACTTACTCCATGAAACAAATACTCACGACGATAAGGAATATCGCGATCGACGTACCACCTAAGAGTGGCTAGATGCAGATACTCGTTTATATTCTTCAAAACTCAAGTCTTCTTATCGTGGTTCAAGACGATCGTGTGCATAGATCTAGAAGATTTCGTTGCAACTTTTTGCCACATTTTGTGTTCTTCTCTATCCTCTTTACTTATTGGTTTGCGTACAACAGTAAGAGCGATTTTCTTATTTTGGTAATAATTACGACAATCCTATATAAGATTTTTGATAGATTGGAACGAACGTCCAATATAGATAAGCCAAATGCTCTTTGCTTCACGAAAACCACTATCTCTTATCATTTGTTTAATAGAGCGACGAAGCTCAAAATACTGGCCTTGATGGAAGAAGATATGACGACCAAAGTAGAGTTGAAATTTTGAAGGAATTTTGAAATTCCAATTACTAAAGTTGATAAGAGTGTTTGAATCTAGTTCATTCGCTATCGTGTTTAGGTCGCGAAAGTTCCAGGCATACTTCTATCTAGTCTTGGCCATCAAGCTACGTGAGTTAATGAATATCTTATAATCATCAAGCCACTTCATGATGTGATAATAGATGTTATCGTTAAAGTCGATGCTAATGAAGCATGTAAAGTACTTCTTAAAGATAGCGTATACGTGTTGACCAAGAAATTTTAAAGAAATGAAGAGTTCAAAGATCAAAAGATCGACGAACACAACGATAGTGATATCGAAGTCTAGCACATCGAGCAAGAACTTCGAGATGATCGAATATCTTAGAATGAATGCTTCGAGAACGTTGATAGGCAATTGTGTGATACTTGTCGTTAAATTGCCTTCCATTGGCTTTGCAAACTTTATAGTCTCAAAAGCTTTGCTAAAAGTCATGCGTTAATTCGATAAGTTTAACAAGAAGTGATCAAGTTAAAGATGTGAAGGATTTGTCGTTTTTATGTGAAGAAAATATTGAATCTTAGAGATCTCTTAAGGTGGGAAGAAGAAGAGTCTCATTACAAAAGACGAGGCTAAAAGATCATTTATTCATTCGTCGTCTTCGAATGAAGCTAACAAGAAGCTATCAGAGCATTTAAAACGACTAGGGCGACGTTAGAGATGCATTTCGATATCGTGATTTATGTCTATATTTGATAGCACAAACCTTGCAACGAATTTAGGCGAACGTATTGTCAACGCAAAGAAAGAAATGTTGTAAGAGTAACAACGAGAACACAAGCCAGAACATCAAGATGAACTATCGATGAGACTCTTTCCATAATTAAAACAGGAGGCATGCAAGTAAGAATGCAGGGAATAGTCTAGTGGATTGGTCCAAAAGACAAAACGAGACAGATGTAGAACATATAGTAGTCGCTTCTTCCCTTATCCGTAATAACAACTAGCGAAGTAGGAAGATGCAACGCACTAAATGGATAGATTGGTCGAGAAAGTGGGTAGAAGTGTACGCTAGATCTTGGTATTGCATTTGTTTAGATATCATTACTACGATATCTAGGATAATTATTCTTAACGCAAAAGCTATAGTCAAGGATAATTTTCGCTGTGCTAGCTAATCAAGTCCCCTGTATTTGAAGTTCGCGTTAACAATATTTTCCTCGACAAGGTAGTAAGGACTTAATTCGAAAAATCTAACGTTAGTTTCACGAGAACTTCAATAGCATGAAGCTAGCGTCTCTAGGTCCTAGATATTCAAATGTTATCTCTTCATTGCGCACGAATAAGTCCCCTTTCCCAAGTCTAATTCTCTCTCTTGGAAGCTTGACTAAAATGTTGTCGTCCTTGTTTTCGTGAGATTCATGAATATATTGCGACAAATCATTCTTCGTCCTAGGCTCGTCGTCCAATGAAATTTCGTAAAATAATGTGTTTGTCGACCCTCGATCTCTTATTGTAGCCGGATCGTAAACGCCAATATGCACGTCTACTCGAGGCTTTGGTTTTGTTGGGGCAAACAACGTGTGGGGCGTGATTCTCTAGTATGATCAGTTCGTAGCAAGTCATTGATAATGGATGACTTACTATGATGTCTAAGCACAGTGCCTTGCACTCGTTCGGCCATTCCTCATACATTAGGTTTATCGTCGTAAATAATCTTCCCTCATTCATAGGTAAGGTGCGTTTCGTTCGTGTCTTAGCAACTTTTGCTGCTATAGCAATTCTAGCGTCTCTTTGAAGATTAGGATTGATGCGCTTTGAAAGAATCTAAAAGTCGACGTTGCTTTGACGCTAAAGAATATTGTCTTTAGTCTTTTTCATGTCGTTGTGATATGCAGAGTGATAAGAGACGACCAAAAGAGAAATCGAAAATCGAAATCTTGCTTTATTACGATTTCCCAAGGGCATCTTCCCTCTTTGGGTTCTCTACCAAGGGAAATCTCAAAGACAAAGATCGGCGAGCGCATCACATTGCAGCCAAAGGGCGGGGTTACAACTAGCTCTTCCAGTCTTGGACCAATAGACAATAAAGGTCTTCCAACGACACGCTATTAGCATTCAATGCTACCTAGCGTTACTACTGTAAAGATACTTCACCCAAAAGTCATAACAGCATAACCAAAACATTCCCACCTAAACTTACTCGATTATGCTGTCATGACTTTTCGCACCCACTCACGCCACACACCAGACTAGTGCTTTATCGTCTACGACTAAGCCAGTTGTTGTCCTCGCTAGTGCTTAGATGGCGCAGAACATAGATCACGTGCCAAAGATCAAGACCTCTCGTCTTCAACCTTTTCCTCTTACTTTTAATCTACTTGTATTTGCACTTTTTGTGGCAAAGTCCTCGTTAAAGTTATTTATCCGAAATCTATTCTAAATATAGCAATGGAAATCCTAGGTCAATTCATAGATGGCCAAGTTGCGAACTGGCATATTCTAATGATTACCTATAAATTAACACCTTGCTTTTAGGAGCAAGTTCGATCTACGATCCAAACATATTAGGAGATAGCAAATTAATAGAACTTGGAGGTTGTCAAATCTAGTAGAAATCTTCTAACGCTTAGAGACGTCATTGAGAATCACTAGTTGCAACTTTATGGAGACTCGAGCACGTTAGCTCGCATATTTGGGCACATGTTGATATTTAAAATGTTCTTGCATCACAAATTGCTTGAAGACTACGTCGAAACACCTTATGTGATCAATGAGAACATTGTTTGCTTAGGTAGATTTAAATCCACAATAGAGAATCGTTAACAAGCTGCTTGCGAACTTGGCATACGCCTAGATCAACTCGATAATATTTATTGACAACGTGTTGTTCTTGTTCTTGATGAGCTCATGCTCGATCGAGCTCATGTAGAAAGTAAAATGCGAACAACTTTAGCAAGAGGTGGGCGATCTAATAGCGACATTCAATCGTTGATTGATCGTGATAATTAGATAAGCTTGATTGCTATAATAAAGAAGGATCAACTTCTTACTACGAAATTGTTATTCGAAGATGATCACACACGAAGAGTAATTTAGCGTGATATCAATCGAATCCAAAAGAAGTACTTCCACGAGCTTATTAATTCGTCGACATTCGTCATTAGCAAGCATGCCAGCAAATTGTCTATTAAGGCGAGAAGCTTTATTATTCCGAATTTGGCCTCGATAGCACCTCCTTCGTACGCTAATTCATGGGAGGAAGACGAGAGCAACTGGCCGATTGAAGGAGGCAATAGTTAAGAGAAAACCTCTAAGATTGAATCGAGAAAGTCTATCAAAGGATTCTTTTCAAAGGCATCGATGTTTTCGTACTTCAAGATTTATTAATTCATTTATTAATGCGCGATGATAGATTCTACGATTTGTGAAGAATGCTAATCCGAACAAGATAATAAAGAACAACTACTACATAGAAATAAATATTTCCTAATCGCAATCTAAAAAGCTTACAAGATTGACTACGTTTACTTGCAAGATAGTTATAGCACATGAGTCTAGAGTCAATGCTATTGAACCTTACTAATGTCTTATTCCTTTGTCATGTAAGAATGTCGCCAAAACTTACAAACCCTTAGTGTGACAAACATAGAGGGCAATTGCGTAAGTCATTCGAGACTCACATCATCCTTTTGCTTTATCGTTATTCTTCATATCTATAGGAAACCAATATCTCGACACCAAGTCGATGTTTCTCATTCAATATTTCCAAGTAACTATCGATCGTACTACTTAGATAAATGAATTCTTGATATTATTATCTAATAACGCTCTAATGATAAATGCAATGCAACAAGACAAAGGACATCAAAGAAAGCGAGAAGACTACGAGATGCATACAATCTAATTGTTGCCACAACCAAAACAAGCCACTTGTAGGTTTCCCAAAGAGATAAATTTGTAGAACTAAAGCACTTATAAAGTTGAAGGAAAGCTACTTCACAAGTTTGCAACAAATTAGCCAAGCTTATCACTCTCAATTGTTGTTCGCTTTAAGCTAGACAATCTATTAAGTTTATTTCTCTTTAATCTCCATAATTTATCGTATATACTAATGAGCATGTTGCAGATAAGCGTTACAATATTAGTATTTCTCTAAACATGACAATAGCATCCAAGGCAATAACATTCGAGGCAATAGCATTCAAGGCAACTAACTTTCTTACCAAGCATGCCAAAGTTAATCTTGGAGACATAATTCTTATTTTCGATACCTAGTTGAAAGCATTTAGCGTAGCTATCGCGATAAGAGAAGTTACAATCGCGATTTGGAATTGGAGCGATATTTCAACTATCTTCGTTCGTATTTTGAAAGGACACCCAAAGCCAAGAGACGAAGAGATAACAAGTAGGGCGTTAAGAGACGACGAACAACCAATGAAGAAAGCGATATACGAGGCTAGAGAGGTCTTGAAAAAACTACACGAGGTAGGGGCAAGCGATAGGTTGAAAGATATCGTCAAGAAGACTAGGAAGAAGTCGAAGGAATTGTGATGTAATTAACATGCACGTTCATTTTGAGTTTATTTGGTACGAATTTCTAGGAAACGAGACGAGACTGTTTATGATTCAACATCTAGAACTAAGCATTCTATCAACAAAGAGTTATTAAAGACATTGATCTTATCGTTAGTTAATCTCGTCTTTATCAATAGCATTTCGCACGTCTATATTGTCTTTAAGTTCTCATGTAAGCGTGTTCGACGACCTAATGTGTTTCACAAATGCGAGTCGACTAAGTTTGTGAACGACTCAAGTCAAGCTCGAAGCAACTAGTTTAGATTGTTCTTTCTCCAATTCTTGGTTGCTCAACCCCTATAAACGTATCGCTTAGTAGAGTAACAATCCTAAAAATATGATAAATAGTATCTAATGATTCAAAGTCATCATGTGTGTAGTAGAGAGAAGAGAACTCTTTATGACATTAGAGTGTGAAATAACTTGTTAGTTATAGTTACGTACGACGACAATAAGTTTTCCATCTATAGCGTATGTGACAACTCCATTCACATAGTGACGTACTCATAGGTAGTATTCTCCTCTTGATTTAATTAGGAAATGAAAGATTCTACTTGTTGGATGCTTACCATTGCGACCCTGTGCAATAAGATGTCCAAAAAAACTCTTTATGTCAATCTCGATGTAATTTTCGACGTAACGTCCAAGTGGTTTATTAGAAGATATCATTAACATTTTGCGATTAACATCAAATACATGAAGTTGCCAATGTATGCAAATAGCGTAAAGCACAGAATTGTGTAGTCTATTCACAAAAGTTTGTGATGGATTAATATGAACGAAGTAATTGAGAAACATATTGTTGCTATAGTAAGCTACTTCGTACGTCGAAGGGCATCGTGCAACTGTAGCAACGCGCCTATTTGTAGTTAATCCAATACTTCCTTATCACGTACTAGACAAGTTTAATGAAAACTTCACATTAATAGCAGCTAGGCTTGTTTAGGTTTCTCACCTAGGAAGCTCAATTTGGCAGGAGGCCAATGTGACAAGATAGATCGATGTTATTATTGGTAGATTAAACTAGTTTCTATGGTTACAATATCTTAGCGCGACTATGTAGTATAAATTTAGCTCCAAGGCTTTCCACTATTACTTCTTGTTGGTTTAAAACAATTCCTATGGTTGTATCAAATTCTTGGAGATGATATCTAACTTGACGATGAAACAAAGAAACGAAATTATAGCAACTATCAATGACAGGATAATTAGCATGTCAAGGGAGTCGTCTACCTTGAAGTCTATGCTCAATACGTTCTCTTAGTTCACAAATGAGTTGATGACCTCGAAATCTAAAACATTAGTCGACGAACTTGCTCAAGATCGAAGTGAAGGTCCTAGCCTTTCTCACAAGCGTCGGATAAGATGGTTAGTAAAGAGTAATTCCGAACGCGATTCGAAGAAACGCCTTAAGAAGGACTGCTCGCAAATGGGATAGCCATGATTGATAATTTGGGTCAACGAATAAGTCGTTCAAGACTATCTTTCTATTAGCTCTTCGTCAAGCTTCTCGTCAAGTTTCATATGTGCTTCGTAGCAAGCTTCTTATCGACTCTTCATAGAATTTCCTAACAAGCTCTCAACCAAGCTCCCATTCAAGCTGTCTACCAAGCTCCTCCAAAGCTCCTCGCCAAGTTGCTCATTAAAGGTCCAAAGCTCCTCAATTTGACTACAAGGAAGGCTAGGGGTTCCTAGACACTACAGGATGGGTCATTCTATATAAGAAGTACGTCTAGGATGGTTTGCAAAGGAAAGACGTGGCGATTCGTCCCTCTACAAGACGATTGAATGAAGGGTGCCTCAAGGAAGATAGAGAGCTTGGTATAGAGCTTTTCTTAGGTGGGGAATAATATGATGGTGCAATATTGTAACTTTCGATTAGAATTGCCCTAACTAGCCTTTAATTGGGAAATAGAAGCAAATAAGAGATTATTAAATGTTGCATAAGTTTGCATGTCGCAAGATTACTAAGATGGTAGAAAGCATTGTTTTCGAAGAGAGCTTTACGTGAAGTACTGTTTGGAGCACTATATAAAGTATTGTTTTAAACAGGGAAATGAAAAGCTTGTTTTAAAGCATAAAAGTTCATCAATTAACGTAGAGCTCTTAGCAACTCTAAATCTATTTAAGTAGAGACGCAATTTAAGGTATCCAATTAATGCCAACTAGTGCGTTAGTCACATGCTCGCAATTGACTTCATCACATCATGTTTCTTAATTGCGATACTCTAATCAATGAAGCAAGCGACACTTCGTCAAGATTGCAAAAGGTGTGATCTCTAAACATTCTATTTGTGAGCATAACTAGAATCTAGTTGGCTTGTTCTATCGCATCTCACTAAGATTCCAAAAGTTCATCATGTCTTTTTATCTAGAAGTTATTCGTATTTACGTCAACATTAACATTGATTTCGATTTGATAGACGCAACGAAAGATGAATGCGATGGTCTAGACCTTAACACCACAAACTCATTCAAGGTCTTTCGATCAGGAGAGAAATGCGCCAAGATCATCGACTTCTTGAAGAAACATGTGAGTTAATATTTAAGGTAGCAACGAACGTTAATGCAATAGAGACTTACTAGATGATAGATTTCACGAACGACTACTGGGCGTATTGTCTTTGTACTTCTTCCTAATGCTACTATCAAGTATATTGAGGCAACCTATATTGTTGTCTCGATTAAGAAGAAGAACTTGCCAACCAATGTAATAACTGAAACTAGACAAATCGTTACTATGAATTAGGAGGAAGGAAAAGCTTGGGAAATACGTCAAAGTGTTAAACTAGCGATAGTAGATAAAAAGGGAGGGACTTTGCTGCTATGGCATTTAAAGTGATGGACTTGCTCTATGGGCCAGAAGGATAGAACATGTTGTAAATTCAAAGTTAATATTTTTATTAGACTTTCGAGTATTATCGATGTGGGTATTATCGATGTGGTATAAGAAATCATCGCATATGATATGCTAAAACTTGTTTTCGATGTTTGTAAACCAAGGGACGTAGTTATCATTGCTTGCTAGGAGTCCAGCATTAGGATTCACACTAGAAGCTTCGACCCCAAACATATCTTTAGACTCGAGGAACTAGACTAGGGCCTTGGGCGAAGGCATAGGCTTGGGCATTAAACGCATCGTTAGACTTGGGGAACCAAGAGACGTAGTTGCCAGTGCTTGTCGCTGGCCTAGAGCTAGTACCTAGATTAGTGTATTCGATTGCAAATAGATTGTTGGACTATGGATTTCTCTCTCCTTCCTATAAGTTTGGTGAAATTCCCAATTGACAAGCATATTGCAAATATTGATCGTTAGTCGTTACGCGCAAGTCATTATATTCGCTAGCGCTAAAGTTGTTACTAGAAGGATTCGAAGGATTTGTATGTATTAAATGCTATAGTAACGAAAGACGCAATGCTAGAGATCGTTAAGTCTGCTCAAGTCGATAAGGTCGAGTCTCTTCAAACGACGATCTCGCTACGATAGTGGGAAGCCTTGTCGATGTACCTGCATCTAAATCTGTCAAAACAACTCTAAATTATCTCGATCTTAGCTAGTGTGTTCGCTTACTTATGTCCAAATTCGTCAATCCTTGTACTTCGATCCCAATTGTGAAGAAAGTCTAATCTGTGGATGGATTCGACTCTATTCCTAATTGATATGCATGGGGTTCGCTCTATTAATAATTGCTCGCTAAGAGCATAAGTGTAGTCGCGTCCTCCCATTGACTAGACCTAGAAAACACACCTTTATGTGTCTAGAAGTGTTTTGCGTCCCAATAACTATGTTTCGCCTCTTTAAGGTCGTTAATCGTTTCTCTTGTCGTTGATAAGACTCGATTGCTAGATTGCAAGATATCTTGATTTTGCGAAATTTAAATATTGGAGGAATTAACGAATTGCTAGAAATTAGCATCCTAATATAATTGGCGACGCTTTCCCCTTGGCGCAGAGGGAGAAGAGCACTAAGTTTGGCAACCATCATACTAGTCTACCTTCTGCTTCACAAGTTCTAATTCTCTATTTGTCGTTGACCTAGGATTGGTAAAATCTAGTTCTAGTATCTGCGTGAAATCCTCTAACATTGTGCTCGTAAGATTAGTGGGCTCCTAAAAGTAGAATCCCTTTAGTTGAAACGATGATTTCACGATCGATGTCGTCAACGATTTCACGAGATTAAAGAAAGTAAAATCCAATAGTGGCATATAGACTTGTAAACTAGGAGAGAAATTTCCATTCATCGTCAATCAAGCATTTTCGAGGTCGAAGTTCGATAGAGAGAAAGCTTGAAATAACAAAGACGCAAAGACATTCCCATTTTGTATACCCATAAATTCATCGAGTTCTCGCCCACTTGAGGCTAACATATTTGAAAAGTCGCTCTTTGCAAAATTTACCCTATAGAGAGACAAATATGCCTTAAGATTAGAGTTAGGGTTTCGAGCTCGATTTTCGTCAAGAATAGAAAAGGTCGCAAAAGCACTCTCTGTCGAATAACTAAGACTTTGAAGAATTTGATGTTCTCTTGCGCACATTAGCTATGGCTAATTGCACTATTGCGCTAAGACTTACGACAACTCATTACTTACTATTCTTCTAACGAAAACAAGTATCGAAAAATATGTTCAATTAGACATCTTAGTCAAGTTAGCTGTGTATTCCGCTTGGATTAGTCGCTTGACAAAGTAGTCATGGCTTCGAAGAGCGCTATCCGCATATCTGCCTCACGAAGAAGGTTCTTTGATCTTTGCGCAAGATGGTTAGTGATTAGCCTGTGACCCGAAGTCAAGATTGGTGAACACTAACAAAGAAAAAACAAATTTGACGTTCGTTCATCTTAATCTTGTTTGCTTAGCGAATTTATTAGCTTGTTCGCCCAAAGAGCTCTCGAACGAAGTCGCTTGAGGTTCTTGTCACTCGTATAGTCAAAAGTATTGCGCATCAATAAGTCGATACTCTCTTTCTAACACCCTTAGTGCAAGAGAATCACATAGACGAACACAAACACAAGCTTCTAAAAAGCCACTATGTTATTTCTGGCTGCAACTCTCGAGTCGCTTAGCGAAACGAAGTATTGTCTTGTGGCGAGAAGGCAATGCTTCAAAGAATCTATCGCCAGAGCACTAGTCGTACCTTCTCGCGAACGATCAAGTGCTTGGGGGTAACCTTGCAAGACACTAATGGCGATAGCGTTGTTCTTGGAAGATCGTATTCCACGTTGTTTCAAACCCTCTACTCATTAAGATGCACATGAAACCTTGGCTAGCAGCCTGTCCGCATAAAACTGTTAGACAGGATTGACTTCGTGTATTTTCACGCCATTTGAAGGCGTTTTACGAACATGGCAAGGTGGTATCGCATAGGGAACGAATGTGTTTTGATGCATCTATAAATCAAGGAGCAATCGAAGCAGAAGTAAGGTAGTGTGTGATAAGAAATAGGTTCCTCGCTAGGACTAGGAGTGCAATTACTAGTAGGCGATAGATTAATGTAACAAGATAAACTATAAGTACTGGTTCAAACCTATTTTTGTGGTCGCGTCGCTTTAGCATGGCCATGAACCAACTAGCATGAATGTCTTCACTCGTTAGCACTTAGAAAGACTAGCCCTCACATCGTTAGTTTCAACTAATAGCAAATAGAATTTGCAACGTCAAATATTTATTACGACGCATTAACATTGCGATACAACATGTCGCCAAATTGGAAGAGCCTAGGTCTTGCTAAACGTGATATAAAGAAAGCAAGAGATAAAGTCGATGAATTTCTTGGCAAGGCTCCCAAGATATGAAGTAATTTGGGCGCCAACATTTAGCGAGCGAAGGTCGCTAGATATCTTGAGCATTTGCGAAAAACCAACAATTTCTACATCGTCGATAAGCTTTTGCAAGATAAGAATGTCGTGTTTGAGCTTCTACGAACGAGAACCAAGATCATACGTAACAATAAAAAAGGTTCAAGTCAAAGTAAATTTCAATCATCTCTTGTGCTCACGTTCTACAACATTAGGCTCTACTTTTAGCGCATCTTCACTCTCGATTTCACAAGACAACGCCAAACCTAATCCTAAGATCGCCAAGGATACGAACGCTGTAGATGATCGCCATGCGAATGGACAAGGCGACGAGTTGAACACAAGCTAGCTGGCATCGTGCATTCGGATTAGATGTGTGGAGCATTTGATTGTTTGAGCGATGTTATCTAGAGGGTCAAGTGCTATAGTCATCGCTTCGGTCATTGGAACAAGCCATTGATTTACCTGGAAGCCTAATGACTACTTTATCATCAATTGAAGGGATAGACTTCATAGCGAGCTTCCTATCGCCTTAGCAATGCTACACACATAGTAGAAAGCTTCATATTATCCTTCTTGCTAGCTTCATGATACGCGTCATCGCAAGCTTCATACATGCTTTACAATAAACCTTCATATAGACTTCATAAAACGCGCTAATTAGGTTCATATTATGCGTCATACAATCTTTATATTCCGTACATAACTTCATATTAACATTATACAAAAGCTTTATATTTGACTAACGAGATCTCTACATTACGAGCTTGCGTCCCTAGGAGCGAATCGGAATATTATGAGAAATTGTTAGAGTATATCTTCATGTAAATCGTAGGCGAATTTTGCGAAGTCGATAGTGCAAGGAAATATTGCTTCTAGTTCGAGAGTAGAGCAAGGAAATATTGCTCCTAGTTTCGAAGCAAGGCAAGGAAACGTTTGCTCCTAGTCGAGAAACAAGATTGTCCTCGATCGAGAAAGAAATTTGGTGATCGATGAGCCCATGTAGTCATGAAATTGGTGATTGGAGAGCCCATGCTCAAATCAAAAACATCTGCATGAGATCGAGTCGTCGTTGAGACATCCAAGCGAATTATAAGCATTAACGACCAAGTGCTAATACTAGTCGTTGTTTCTTGTGTATTAGGTCACGCTATTATCTTCTCTTCTCATGCAACTTCGTACTCGTAGCTATCGCCTTGTCCATGCAATCTAATAGCGCGTTAGGTAGCTTATACTCGACCTAATTGAAGGTAATCCTCAAACAAATGATGCATTGGAAAAGAATGGCCCCTTTGCCTCGTTAGGGCTTGCTAATTCCATAATTTCACGCGTTGCGATCGACAAGTGTAGAACGCTAATAGTTGCTTGATTGCCCCTTATTGCTTTAATAATCGATCAATCAAAAGCCAAGGTTCAAGTAATGAACGAAGTGGAAAAGGTTGCGAACAAAGTGCAAACTAATTCTTGAATAGAGAAAAGACCTAATAGCAACATCGTCAACGAGTTGGAAGATTTATCAACATACACTTCAAGACTTTGGTCAAAGCATCGACAAACATCTTTATTCTACTTTTAGTGACGAAGCGCGACATTCAAGAAATTATCATTAGGCAAAAGCTCACACAAGATCGTGCGAAATACTCAATTAATAATGTAAAGATAATTCTTCACTTACGACGAGACGATGAAGTCCAGTATAGATGAAGGTTTATCCAAAGCGCTCTATGTTTCTTTGTCAACTTAAGAGCTTAAAAAGAAGTCAACGAACGTGGCAAAAGTTGTTTCTACTCAAGGTCAAAGCATCAAGACTTTACCAAAGATTTGGAAACACTCTTCGACTTCATTCGAGACCTTGGGAAGTAAGCGTTTGAGAAAAATTATACGCATTTATGATCGAAGAGTTTATGTTATTAGCTCAAAAAAGACAAAAGATAAGCAACGCATTTTATCGCAAGATTTTTTTGCCATTTTAATATTTTTATCGTAGTTTGTTAGATTAAATTCTTAGAATAACTTGATATTTACAAATCTAGACGCAATGTATGCTTTGATTAAATTATTAATTACTTAAGTTAATTTTTAGAACAATTCGATATTTATCGATTTAGAAGTAGAGTATGCTTTGATTAAGACAATACACGATCAAATTGTATTAATAGATCTAGATTTAGATCTAGAATATGCTTTAACTAGAACGACAATAAGTTAAATTAATTTTAAGAAGAACTTTATATTTGTCGATTTAGATGCAAAGTATTAATTGACTATTGTGCAAAAGAATGAAATTCGTTGCGCAAATATTTCTTTATATCTTAGAGATTTAAATGTATATTATGCTCTAATTTCTTCGTTGTTCATTAAACAACTAAAGGCTAAATCTATCGCGTTTGCTAATTTGATAAAGAAAGTTAATAACATTTATGCTAAAATACTTATGATAAAAATCAAGTATATTGAGCTTAATTAATTCGTTTAAGATTCAAATATTAGCAACGATAAATAACAAGCTTTTATCGCATTTTACAAACAATTGTTACATAAATATTACGACTTTTTCTTAATAAAACACTATTTATTTGCGAATTTAAGACTAAAAAATCTTGTCGCTAAGCGTTCGATACTAGGCAAAATATAATCTTATAAAATTTATTCTTTTCTTAAGATTCTAAGAAATCGACTTCTAGAGTTACGAGATTAAATGTTTACTTTCATTTATATCGCGTACTCGATGTTAGCGCTTCTCTACGAAACGACTTTAGCATTTAAAGATATATAAGTTGAAAGACTTAAAGATTTAGCGCAATATAATATAAGCGTTGAAAAGAATATTAGACTTAGAGAAAGTTAAACGAAAATTGCTCGTAATTAATATAATAAAGTTGCAAACAATAACTTGATCGTTAATTGTCTTTATTATTATTTTGTTATTGTTGCTTCTTTTTACTCTTTGCAACAACTATCGCTATATATACGATCATTGACGTGCGTCACATTTTTCGAAAGCACTCGTGACAACATTATGACATTTTTCGACTTCTTTTTAAGCAAAAAGAAATCGACTTTTGATCGATCGTCGTCTATAGAAAGCGTGCTCATTAAGACATATAAGATTCTTTCTTGTGATAGATTAGTCGTTAAGTTCAAAGCTATAATTTATTAAATTTATGACGATCTACTTAATAATTACATCAAAAGCGTTATTATTAAGTTTAAGACACAAGAAGTCTTCATAACAATTGCGAACATTGTTGCTCTTTTTAAATATAAATCAATAGATTCGTTAAAGTCAATTTTTCGTTTCGCCTTTCATAAGATCAATATAATAAAGATTGGGAAAATAGACTTTAATCACTAGCAATCTCGTTCAACATTAGAGAGTTTAACACCTCTTAAGATTAAGTCTTCTCGAAGAACTATTTATCTTGCTTCACGACTTACATTTATTATATTTTCGATTATTCTATAGCGCGTTAATGATAAGAATGTGTTTTCTTGCGTTTACGTCTTGCTATTGCTTGTTTAAAGTCTCACAAACATAGAGAAAGCAATCACAATCGTTAAAAAAAATATTTTCTAAAGATAAATTTGCTCATTTCTTAATACGTTAGTAAAGTACGAAGCTATAACGTCGAAAATTTATGTAAATGTATTTTTTGAACAAAAGTTTAATTGATCATTGTTAAAGAATTTCGTTGTGCGCGATCAAATGTATAGTTTGTAATATTATTCTATAACTTAATTTAAGAATGCAAATATTAATAAAAAAGAGCGCTTTCTAGAACTATCGTTTACGATTGCATCACGAATGGAAAGAATATTGTGACTTAAAATTCGCATCGTATCAATATGTTCGATCTTTGTCTAATACAAGAAGATAGCGCTAACATACTTTAGTTTAATCGATAAATACATTATGACAAGAAGTTTACAACGTTTCAAATAGGAAAATAGAGTCTTAATAATATTTTATGATCGATCTCTATATTCGAGTCTATGCAAGATTTTGCGTCATTGTCGTTTAAGATGTTAAACTTATCCAAGAAGCACTCTTCTTCCTTAATCTCTTCCAAAATCATTATTGACTCTAACTTGATTCTAGAAAGCGTCGCATTCGCAATGCGAGATCTAGAAGCTTAGATTGCGAGATTAAGAGCGAAGTAATGAAGTAACAAGATATAAATTATAAGAATTTGCAACAAGAGATTTAGGATAAACTGAAGATAAACGAGAGAAAGAATGAAAGAAAAGTAAGAATAGTAATGTCAATAATGATTAAGGAAATCACAAGCGAGTGAAAGCAAGATAAGTCAAAGACTTATACATTCTTCTTCTTAATTACTATTCATTTCGTAATTATTCTTCTATCTTAAATTCAACTCGTTTGAATTGCTTCGCTATAAAGATTACATGATCGAAATTTGTCTTCGTAATCACAAAAGTGTTTATGTTATGATTTTAAATTCGTAACATCTTACGATTCTTAAATGTTCTTTCGAAGTTTAAAATGTTAATTGTGATATTAAGTCGCAAATAATTACGTCAATATTTTGCAAATTAACGTTAATAATTCTTGTCGTTATATGCGTTTGTAATAGACATTTGAGACGCAACTCTTTTTGTAGACATTAACGACAAATAGAAAATAATGTTAACGCATGCGATTTAAGATTTGAAAGACATAACAATAGAAGAAACAATAATCAATTCATGCGACGAAGCAAATTTAGGAATAATAAGAATCGAAAGCTTAATATAAGCGTTTTAAAGCATATTTTAATATCGAATAACTTAAGTGTAATGAACGAGATTTGTGATTTTAGAGTTTTGCGATTAAATAGAAGTTTCGTGAAAGATTTGATCATTAAGTCTCGAATGTTTGATAATATAATAATAAAGATATTTGATCATAAAAAGAACGACGTTCTTATTTATATCATTCATAGCAATGATCTTATCTCTTAATAGTTCGAACGAACGAGCTCGTAGAATAGTTGATAAAATCTTAATTTGTTAAATAATAAGTGGGCAAATCATTAAGAGCAACGAAATATGCTATGACGTGATAATTAATAAGCTCGAAATTTGAAGAGACGAAAGATTGATAACATGCGAACGTTTAACAATGAAGAGAGGCGTAATAGAAATTGAATTAAGAGTTGACTTTATAACATATTTCTTTGCGATATTTGAAGAAGAAGATAATTAAGATTTAGTATTCATGATAGAGCATAATAGACTTGTATTATGTTATATAGATTATTTTGTTTAATTGTAACACGTAGAACTTGCTCATACTTTATATTTGATTAGCAAAAGACTAGCTAAAGGAAGAATCTAGACGAATGCTTAGAAAGATAAGAGCATATTTACGCTATTGCTTTCGTCTTTACTTATCGTATAATTAACAATTAACTATTGCGAGACTAAAATAAAAGTAGCAATCTAATATGACAAATTTTGCCTTGCTATGCGAAAGTCGCTTACGAATATTGTCGCGAAGAAATAATTTCCTAGAAGGTTAATTAGACAATTCTAACGTCTTTCTAACACTATTATATAATTATCTTTATTGCACATTGAGAGTATTGTAACGACTTCGACGACGCAAATTTATCAACACAACACACTTTTAACTATTGTTATAATAGATGTCTATCGAAAGAAACAAATCATTATTTCGGAAATGTGAGTCGATTAAGTGTCACACATCGAACAAAGCGAATACGAAATCTTGGTTACTTAGATTCGTAGATAGTCGAAAAGTTGATTGATCTAGACACAAGTTCGAGTCTTGAGATGTGTGGCATTGTAGTTATCTTCTCTATTGGCAACAAGTCGAGTTCGTTGTCTTATATCAAGCATTCGTGTTTTAATTTCTTTTTATTCAAGAGTTTTGATTTCTTTGTTATTCGTCAAACTCGTTTATATTAAGATGGATGACTTAGTTGCGAAGTTCATTCGATTTTCAATAAAATAACAAGATAGAATTGGGGTTAGGCATTCAAGAAAGTCTTAAGTACGACAATTTAGACTTTTCTCTCTCATTGATATATTCTACATATTGTGACAAGTACTTATCATTAGATTAATTCAATCGAATCTCATGAAATACATTGATGTACATCGATGAACGTAGAACGTCATACTTTCTATTACGCAACAAGAGAATCGTCTAAATTCTTTAGCATGTTTTTAGCGATAATTGCACTACCTTTTTCTTGAAAGTTTCTACAAATGTTTTATCATTTGATTTCAATAAATCACTTAAGCTTTGTTTGTCGATTGCTTTCTTCGTACTAACACCTTTGCAAACTCGATTTTTATCACAAGTACATTTTTACTTTCTTTTCGCTCTTTTAGGAACTTTGATCTTTAATTTTGTATTCTTGGCGTCGATCTCGAGTCTCTCACGACGTAGTTAAGATTTTAATTCATTAATAATCTTGATCTTTGTTGTGACTTCGTCTTGATACTATATTGATTTTTCGTGAAGTTTTTTCTCAATTAGAAGAAGATTGTTGTGACTTTGTTCTTGTTGATGTATTAAAGCGTCTTCTAGACTTTAAATCTTGAAAGCTTTGACTTTAAACTCAAACATCAATTTAGTGGTGTCGATGAAATCATCGTTCTTCTCTTCTTTCGATGCGATCACTTGATACGAGATCTTGGAAATGATCTCTTTTAATCTTGTATGTGCGTTCTAGACGCAATTAAGGTTCTTTTTCGTTTTGCTATGATGAATGCGTTCATGATTAAGAGCTTTCTAGCACATTCGATGCTCTTGTCTTTCTTCGTGAAGATCATTCTCGAATCTAGCTCGTGAAGCTTTGGACTAGCTATAATCGACTTGCAGCTTCTTAAGATGAGCGTGAATCTTGTTTAGAACTATTCGATCGTTCTATGAAGTAAGCTTGACATGGTGCAGCGCTCCACTAAGCTAAGTAACATGATAGTTAAGCTCAAGAACTTGCTATCGAGAATGTTCTTCTTGATGATAAAATTTCTTAAGAAACTTCTAGTTCGATCGTCTAGCGCACGTTCGACAAGGCTCAATCGTTGCGTTTTTCTATCTAGGTTTTTAGTCATATTCTTATGTGAATGATGCTAGAAATTCATCATTGTTTCTAAGGGAAGTTCATCAAACATTATGAATTAAAGAAGTTGTGTTCAAAGACTTGAATGTGCTAGACAATGTAGACAACTTGTTGTTTCTACTAAGTATAAGACTTAAGGGCCTATTACTTATAGAGGATTGTTTTAGCTTTACACGAATAAGTAGCTTTCGCGCGCGCGTCAAATATTCTATTCTAGGCAGGATTGCTCACCTAGAACGCATTCTTTTTACTTCAAACATAATTTTTGCCAAGACGTTTTCATCGAAAGACTTCGTTTGAAGATCGATTGAAAGGTTACTCGCCATACTCTAGAGTTATCTCTACAAGGGAGAATCCTTTCTAGGATATCACCTAAAAGTAGAACGAGATCGATTCACTTCGACGCTTCTAAATCTTTGGTAAAGAATTTATTGGAATAATGCAAGATGTTACAACTTATACATTTAGTTGATCTATATCTAGATAACTCATTAACAACGAAATTCACAAGCAACTTTTGTGATTATTCTTGTTATCTTCTTTTGCGCTTTTATGAGCTCTATAACTTGCAAGACATATTCTTTCACGTCAATGTTATAGTTCTAACCTTCGATTATAAGTTCGAAGTTGTTCAAATCGTTCTTATATTGTATTTTGTAGCTCGTCGATGTTTTCTTAGATGTATGTATTAGTAGAAAAGACTTCGTAAAGAAACACGAACGAGCTCACATTACTTATTACTTGTTGTACTAGTTCTTGAAATGCACTAGCTTGAACGAAGCTTTCTTTTAAGATTAATGATGTTGACGTTAAGATGTTGCGAGATCGAAGAATCTTTCACTTCGAGTAAATTGTATTAACAAATCGTTGTCGATAGAACGAAATTATCTTATTGTACTTGTCACAAATAACATTTCAACTTTTTTCTAAATAAGATCGATAAATATTCTTAAAAATCTTTTCATCATTGTAAATCTTAGTTATTCAAGGAATGCAACGACGTTTACGCTTAGAAATTGTTCGAACAATGTTAAATTTGCGTTCTAATGTAAATGGCATAATATCAAGAACTAGGCAAAGATTTCAAAGATAAAAACGAGAGCAAAGACGTATCTAATAGTCATCTAATATATATCTTGCCTTTAAGATCATCTAAAGCGATTCTTTCATCTAGGATTAATATTGAAGAATGAGTCGATTCTATATTAATTAATAAAAGCGTTGTTATTACAAATGTGAATCAAAGATTAATAAGTAATACGTTGTTGTTATACGTTAGATGAGCAAAACGTAGTCGCAACAATAAAAAGTAAGAGTAGACGCTAGATAAGCTAAAAACGTTTTGCAAACGTTGGGTGAGCTAAGTAATGTCTTACAAGAATTGTCTATAAAGCTAGTAAGTCATTTAACTACGCTTAGATTATATTTGATTAAACGATTAACATGTGCAAGATCACAAAGCTATAATAATGAACAATCAAGATATTCTTAAAGTAGTTGAGAATTAAGACAATCTTTGATTTTAATAATTATGCAATAAGCTAATCGATTATTGATCTAGATTGCGAGAATAGATAAACGAACGTTCGAATAACGAAAACAACTAGAAGAATAAGTTAGCATTATTGTATTAATTACTATAAAAGATTTACACATTAATTGTGAACTTAAGATTACTAGAATTCACGAGCTAAAAACAAGATAACGAGTAAATATAACAAACGCACTAAATCTTGACGATAACTTTTAACAAAATTTCTTGAACAAGTTAAAGATCGACGACTTAGACGACAATGTTACGCGTAAAAGTCAATGAAACTTTGATTTTTAATAAACGAACATAGAAGCTAGTCAATGAGTTGATTAGCAATAGATGTTAGATAATATGAGCAATTCGAATGTTAACAACGTTCAAGTTAACTCTTTATTCTTTTCTAGCTATATAACACTTTCTAGTCTAGAGATAAAATTAGCTATTGAATTTGTCTCGCAACTAGAGGCGAAAATTTAATTTCGCGAAACTTTTGCGAGTGATCTTAATGCATTAGTGCAACAATTGCAACGCGAGTAAGTGTTATATTCTTTACAATTGCGCAATGAAAGAACTAATTGTTAAAAGTGTAAAGAAGCAAACAAGATGCGAAATTTTGCTTTCTTTAGATGTTAAGTTCTATTAATTAGTCTAGACAACTTTAACGAATGAGCGACTACATTAACAAGTTAAAACGCTAAATCTTAGAAGTTAACAATCTTCTTTACGAACTAACTCGCAAGAATCACGCTTCTTCGAACAATCGCACAAACTTTTCTCATAAATACTAGAAAGAAAGCTCAACGTATTCTTGATAACTTTTCTTGATTTGATGTGACATGTTAGATAGTGCGTAGTAGTATCAACGACTAAAGTTGAAGTTTTTGTGAATTGTCTTGTTAGAATAAGTCGAACATTTATAAATCATTATATCGCAATCTTCTTGTCTATTTCTCGATTTTCATCTTTTTATGACTTAAACAACGATATCTTATAGACGATAAATAAATCTCGAGATTGTTATCGTAGTTTATTTTGCATTTAGAAATGCAAATTACGAAGAATGTCGCAAAATCTTTAATCTAAAAATCGCGAGATAATTTAAGAAATCTTGAACAACTTTAAGTATTCGAAATAAACTTGACAACATTCGCAAAATTAATAGCTTGTAAAATAAGACAAAAGAATAAAACATTGTTGCAATTAACAAGTGACTTGTTGCTCTAAATATCAAGAATCTTTAAGCTTTCGTTAAGATAAAGTACGAAGAGTTAAATCAAATTTTAAAGATAAATTTATATAGATCAAAGCACAACGCAATGTTTTGACCACTCTTAAGAACAAGAAAATCGTCACGCTTTTCTTTACGTTGCTCTCGCCTCAATTATTATTAACGACTAGTAATATAATTGGAGGAAGAGAACGTTAATTGATGATCGAAATTTAGATAGAATAATTAACGAAGTTTGTATAAAGAATGTTACAAATAGAATTTCGCGTTCGTTTTTCATATTTTAGAATCTTTGTTAAACTAGAAAGTTAAGTAGATAGTATTTTCTAAAGTCTTCGATGTAAACTTATTGCTATTGTTGATTTAATACAAACTTAATTCATTCTATTGCATACAATCTACGAAAATGAAGAGTAAAATGATCGAACGTGCACACTAGTTATGTTCGAACACTTATCGATATTAGGTTAGCTAGATAGTAGCTCTTTAAGAAATAATGTTCTATTATTTATTGTTTCGCAAATCGTTATTTCGAGTTTAAATGTGTTCAAATTCGTTATTGTTTTATCTTTTGAATCTATATAAGTTTGCACAAGATTCTTAAAGAATACGATGTTTTTCGACTTTAATGTAGTGTTATATAATTCTTTTAAGTCGATAGTATTAAGTCTTTCGATTTGATCAATGCAATAGTATACGCATTCTTTATGTCGTAGTAAAAAGCGTTTAAAGATAATCTTAGTAAATTCTATGCAATGAAATCGAGTTAAATTAAGATTGTATAGTATAATGTGTCTAGACTAATCTTGAAAATTCGTTTAAATAAAGTTTTGAAGAAGATTACTTGACAACATAGTATTTAACAAAGACTCTTTCGAACAATATTTGTGCGATAGATTCGCTAAGTTTTTGTTTCTAAAAGAGTAAGAAACAAGAACGACGAATGCGTTATCTTCGTCATTGGCAAATAACATTATAGTTTCTATACAAGACACAAGTGCTAGATTGCCAAAAAAGACGCAAAAGATATCTCGTTTAATTGCTAGAGAGATAATGTTTCTTTAACGTTGTTTAGCAATCTCGACAAGTTTCGAGTCATCGTTATAGATTATCTCTCGAAAAAGAACTTTGCGATTTAGCAAAAATAATTAATAAAATGATCTATCGCAACGCTTCGAAAGTTTAAGATTGCGTTGAGCGTCAAAAAAAAATTTTGCTATTGAACGATAAATATTTTTGAGTTGTACATTCGAAAGACTTCGAGAAATTCGTTAAACCTTAGAGTTCAAAATAGTCTTGTCGAATTAATAGACATTTGATGATCGAGTCTAATGAAGGAAATTGCGAATCATTTTTTTCTTCGAATTCTAAGTACAAAGGTGATGAATTTGCGCGAAGTTAAACCTACTTTTCGATGCGAGCTCGTCAAATCGATGCCATCACTTCTTTGTCTTACTCGTGATAGCTTCTATTGGTCTTCTAGCGTTTTTCCTCGATTGTATGCCAGTCATTTCGAGGAAACGACGCATGGCGAAAAGCCACAATTGTTGATAGTCGACTTGAAAACATTCTTTAGCGCTGTGAGAAAAGGACCTAAACATCGTTTCGCTTCGTTGCTTCATGATTTGTGTTTAACTTGTGTGCAATCTTCCAAAAGTCTAACGAACGAATCCTTTAAATTGTGGGGGTAAAAGTCTTTTCATGATCTTGACGAAAGGTTCGATATGCTTTGTGTCTTCGATGAAGGTGTAGAGAGAGAGAATGAGATAAGGATTGACAAAAAGACGACGAAAGATACCTAGTCTCTATTGCTTGTCCATGACGATCGGGAAGAGGATTTCGTCCTGCATGCAATTTTCTATGAAGTGGTAATCCTTAAAGGAAGTTAGTAAAGATCGACCCTAAATTATGTGCACGATGTTGGCGTCAAGACGAAAGTATGACGCGCCAATGGACTCGAGGATTTGTTCCCACGTTGTCTTGACTAATGCTAGACAATTAGATAGCTCCTGCTCATACTTTAGCAAAATGTAAGAAGCGTTGACATAATATAAGTTGTCGTCACCTCTAGACAACGCAAGGTTAGTAGACAATGGAAAACATCGATCGACATTAGTGATCACAAGCTCACAAAGGGAAGTAACGCATTTAAGGCGTCTTGCAATGCGACCATCTTAGGGATTTTCTTGGTCATGTTCTGTAATTGCGCGACGTCTATTTGCTTGCTTTCTAATAATTGAGCCATCCACTTCTTTGCCCCAGCCTCGTCATTCCTTAGTTGACAATGGCGCAAGTTGCGAAAGATATTCTCGTCGCAAAAGTTTCGAGAGTTCGAGTACGCTTCTTTCAAAGCAGTGACCACTAATGGATTTAAATCTTGAGACGAGAGTTAGCAAGCTCACTAAATCCCAAGAGGATAAATTAGCTCTTATATCGTCCAAGTATAAGTCCACAATCTATCACTTTTGTTCTAGCTAAAAGAAGTATCGCGTCGTCGTTGCAAGGCGATGGCGCCCATGCAAGCAAATTAACGATTCTTTCATCTTTAAAAGATTGAGCTCTCCATAGTCGCCCAAAGAAACATCTAGGCTCTCGCCTTTCCCCAACGCGTTAGCCAACACCTTTCGATTTATGAGTGTTGGAACATAATTATTTGAATTTAGCCAAAAGCAACCTTTCAACTCGAAAATATTGTGTAATCTAGAAACGTTCTTCTCGTCTAATGGGCGAGCCTCATAGAACTTATTGGCCTTGAACACAAGCTTATGAATGAGAATCTTTGCTCTCCTCAAATACGCTTTGCTCCTTTCATTAGAGGCCTGTTGTTTTAGTTTAGAATCATTGATCATGTTAATGTGTCAACAATGTGATAGAACGCTATCGACATAAGTCTCTTCCTAAAGTTTTTAATTGAACATACTCATTTTGAAGGTGTGCATCGAACGCAGATGTTAGGCCCTTCTCCTTGCATTCGAGATGCAGGTCACCAGGGCATACGAACTAAAGCTCCTAGGGGGTGTCGTTCGATGTCTTAGATCTATGCTCATTTGCTTTATAAAGCGTAGTAGAAGCTCAATAGATGGTTCGTTCATCATAGTATTCATTATGTCTCGTTGTGATCATATATCGTTGCTACGAATAGTAGAAGATAAAGAAGTGTGTTTGCTTGACGATGATCGACTCGATAGAGCCATGCAAACGATGACTAATCCATCCGCCCAATATTCTTCGCTACAGTTTTTCATTGGACGAAAAGCTAAAGACCTAGCACTTCTCGAGCTTTTCCCTCACAACAATGTTCGAAGAGGTCATCAAGATCGCAATTGTGTCGTCAATCTTCGTTTCGATGCCTCATCCATTAGCTATAATCGATCAATATTATTCGTCGACAATGACTTTCTTTTCGTTATCTATCGAAATCATGAGGCTGTCTCGTGCCACAAAACAACTTCGTATTTAGTTCCCTAGATCGTCGCGTCGAATCATAGCCTTTACGACATTCTTTATGCACGATTGTTTTTTCTTTTTATAGATATTATCTGCATCTTTGCAGATAATTTCAAGGATCACGCAAGTGTGATAGATCGCCTAAACACTTGAGCTACAATTGGGTCGACTTTCGATCTTTCTAGGGAAATTCGCCCACGAGTTGTTATCGTCGTCTTCGATCAAGTGAAGAAACTACGTCGCAATACACAATCCTGGAATATCGTTAATACGCGAAACTTTTTCTCCTCTATAAAGCTACTCTACCTTCCTGAAGACTATCTCTTACCACTCGTTCGATATCATCGATTAAAAGACACTCTCCTTAGACAAGCGAATGAAATATGGTAGCTTCATATAAGCAAACACTACCTGTTTTTTGTCGTTCACATAAGTAGACTCTTTTGTCGAGCACTTCAACATACGATAGACTCGATCAATTAGTCTTTTAGCTTCATAAGAGCAAGCAAAGAGGGAAACGAGATCATCGAAGATTACAGTGATCATCTATTGACATTCTTCAAGCTTGGGACGCGCTGCGAAGTACCTTATAGCTCGTTCGTTTCGTTCGTTGCTTCAAGCATTCTAATGGATGCCTATTCTCCAAATATGCATAGTGGGTCTCTTATGGTCACATGGTCTTTGCTTTTCAAGCTAACGATTAAGTAGAATTCGATTCGACATCTGTGTTCAACGCCCTATATAGAGCATCTTGCCTCAAAGCGCTTCGAGCATCGCGAGATTTCCTATCACTAGCTAATCGTCATGGTCGATGCATCAAGGACAACATACTTGTTATGTTTTCTACCATTCGTTAGAAGTTCTAGACCTTGGTCGAATTACATCGCAATAACATGGGGCATCAAATGAAGCACTAGATTCGTCTCAAGTCTAATGAGACTTGTCTTTGCTACTTACGTCGAAAGTTGGAACACCTCTATACTTGTGATCACGTCATCTGCGATGTGTGTGTCGAAATCTATGGAGATGCTATCTTGAGTCAAGAGTATTGTTACGAATTGCCTACCTATATTCATTGTGGAGCAAATCGTCTAATAGCGAAGATTAAGTCATCGACGATCGATGTTCGGATACTAAGTATAGATGGAGAAGGTGTACGCGACGTAGTCTCTCTAGAATTCCTTGATTTGCTTCAAAAAGAGATGAAGGAGACTTGTCAAATTTAGGACCTATTCGATCTAGCGATTGACACCAGTTTCGATCTTCTACGTCTTTGTGTGTGTTCAAACCATTGCTAATGCTCGTCGCAAGAGGTTTGATTGTTCTAAGCTTATGCCTTCGTCGTTGGACGATTTCGCACTACGTTGAGGTCTTTGACACTCTTACCAAGCAATTCTTTTAGCAAAGGCGAGGAGGTGCTTGGTATTCGTTGGGGTACATTCGTAACGTCATTAAGTGCTGGCTCTCTAATGGTTATTACGATGTGCTTGCACTAGAAGCATCACTAAAGGACCAATTCGAACACGATCGTCGAATGTTTGACAAACCCAAATTGATCTTCGAAATGAAGGTTGTCGTGATCGCGACGAGTATTTCCGACGCAACCCCCTTTCTCTTCTTCAATTATAATGGCACGAGCTTTTGGGTCGCGACATGCGATAGGCCTCGCTTCAAGCGAATATCGTCTCAAACGCTAAGACTTCATGTTGAATGGATTACAAACATATTCGTTCACGAGATAAAGAGCACGAGCCTTTCATCTAGGAAGCGTAGATCGAACCCCTACTATCGCCATGCACATACTAATTTATGGCAACGATCAAGCCACATTCGCGACTTCATTGTAGGTTCAATTGTTGGCGACCAAGACCTTTCGCTAACGATCTTATCAATTTATTCAAATCGACGCATATTCGAGGTATTGGGATCTTTTAAGACGAAGGGCTAAAACACAACAACCCTATTAACCTAGCGTTGTGGAAGAGTCGTTAGATATGGCCTTTAGTTGTTCAATCTAATATCGTAGTTTCTCTCGAAACCAAGACTAAAAAAGATTGCACAAGTTCGAGAGCGCCCAATTTTCGACATGTTTTACGAGATGGATTCATTCCTCGATTGTATCGATCTTTTTTGTCGTCTCTTGACGACGAGGGCACTTGGCGAGAACTAATGAATAGGTTGGATGAGAGATCCCGAAGAGATTATTTTCGACTTAATATATCGTTTTCGAGCCAAGAACCTGCAATTGACGATATAGATTGCATGAACGATCTACGAACAAGTGTTCATCTACGATCGCGAATGTTTTAAGACAACATATCTATTGCCTTAGCTCTTCTAGCTTCCACATTCTTTTTTAAGTTGATCACTATTCTCTTATTTGACTCTCGTATGTTTTATTGCCAAGGGATAATTCGATGTCGATTGCAAGGCAATGTTATTGTGCAAGCACTTGTACGAATTTATTCTTCGAATCTCGAATTCGTTATAGATCTCGAAACGCTAGATCTATTGAATTCTAAAGAGGATGTGTGTCATCTTTGTTATCGATATTGTAAGCAAGTGGACTTTTACATTCGTCATTTATTAGACTTCATTGTCGTCTACTTGCAAAGCGATCACCATAAACGTCGCAAGCTTGGCGACTTTCCATAGACTATAAATTGGTTTGTACGATAGCAAAACCTTCATGCTATTTTTGGGACGACCAATTACGAAGTCTCTGGTAAATTGGCTTGTCGAGCCTGCGACGTGAATCACTTTGGGCGAAGTTCTTCGACAAAAAGAAGATTTCTTATAGATAATGTCTCGAAGTCTATGACAAAGAGGCGACGATTATGACTTGAAATGCATGTTGAAACTATTTTAGTCTAAGTGTTTAATCTATTAGAATCAAATTCCTTTGAATAGAAGGACAAGTTAGCAGAGTTGAAGCGAGCAGAAATTGCGACGACTACGTTTCTTTCTTGCTTTTGGCGTTAAATGTATAGGCAATGCTGCGTTAGATCTTCGATCTCTATGCTTGGCTTCAAGCGTAAATCTATCTCGAAATTCTTTCACATTACTTTTAGAATGTTGTTATCACTACAAATGACGTTACATCTTCGAGGTTTAGTTTAGCAATAACACACATAAATATCAAATAATTAGCAGAACTTAAGACTATCGTTGTTGGAGAACTTCCTTAACTTGAATGTCAAGAAATAGTCTTTAGTAATTAATTGACACGATATCGACTTGACATGCCTACTAGATTCAAATGAACTAGCAGCTAGTCGACTCGATTTGCTAGTTTATATATAGTATAGTGTTGATCAATCTTTACGATAAATAAAGCATCTACTTCGTTCAAGAATGATAATTGATATGTCTTTCGAAGTACGATGTTTTTCCGCTTTCGAATTGTGTTACGTCTTGCCTTGCGAAGATCTTTCGCTTTGGACATTCTATGTTGAACTCGACTAAAGAACGCGATCAATTTGTGATAAATGTCTAGCTTGCATGATTTGAAAAGATCGATCACATTTTTTAATACTTTTACTTAATAGCAACGCGTGACCAAAATCTCACCTTTTCTATTGATGAACACGAGATATCTTATTTGTATTTATATCGACGTCAACAAGTGATCAATTCCTTAGCGCTAAGGTGAATGGGCACTAAGGGTGCAACTCGTAGTCACAACAATTGCTCTATTACATATGAACAAGTGTCTATGAAAGCGCTTAAAAATTCGTGATTCTTGATTGACTAAAGCACGTTTTATTATCAAATCATGCGCTCGATAGTGTTCGTATATAATAGCCATAACGAAAATCAATTGTCTCTAAATACTAACATTAGCTAAGATAGTGCATAAATCTTATGAGACGTTTTAACTACAATATCTTTGCTCCAAAGTTATTGCCCATCTTTAGGACGAGAATGTATCACAAAGTTGTCTATTGTACTAGTTAATGTATGATCTTTTCAAGCTCTTCAACAAATTTTATTGTATATTTACACTCTTGAGTTTCTTGATTTAAAGATTGATTGTAAGCTTGATTCTTCATCTTTATTACGTCTTCTTGTTCTGGCGTAGATCCAAAGTATGATGAAGAATTAGCGAGCGAATTGTCGCTATAAAGATTGTTGACTTTCTTTAGAGTATAATAAAGAGTTATGGTTTTATATGTGAAGCGTTGACGCCATCTTTCTCGCCAGTTTGTTAGATATGTCGTTGCTATAAGGCGATCGTATCTAATTCTAATAAGCACAATGTAACACATGATGGAAGTTGCACCCTCTAGTTAGATAGTAGTGTGACAACGATTGCAAATCCTAATTTGCGTTTGCTATGATTTTACTTTGAAAGAATGCAATATCTTGGTCTAGTAGCTAGAGATTGAAGTAATTGTTGTTCCCACGACGAGTGAAACTAGTTACTCATGGAATTCGAGGAAACGCTCACTATATAGAAATTATGGGCGACCTAAACTGCAAGCAATCCTCGCAAGGATGAGCGTTTAAGAAGGCTAGAGATTTAAAATCGAGAAGGCGTGTCTAAGATCGTGTAATGCGAAGTCTCAAAACAAACTTACACGCCACGATGTTTTATTTTTAATCTTGAAGACTAGACATCATAAACTTTCTAGTATAGTGAAAATAACTAAGATACATCGATAGGCAACACGACTCGCAACGATTGCAAACCTTGGCATCGAAGTGAGCGCAAACATATCGAAGATTCGATCATTGCAAGATACGTCCAGCTCGTTACTATGGACGCTTAGACGCCCTCATGAGAAATAGCGTCTCAATCCTTAATTATTTGTTAACGTCGATAGATTGTCGTTCTTGGCATCTTTGATCAAAAAAAAGATCAAAGTGAGTGGGAACCCAATTTAGAAATGTAGTCCTTAGGATTTGTATCATCGATTTATGAAGTTGAAGTAGACTAGGTCTTCGACAATCTCTCACGATCATGAGCATTTTCTTGTTGCAATTAAGGAGAAGAAGTATAACGATAAAAGTACGCTTGATAGGCTTAGATTAACCTCGAATCACAACGTCGTCGATCTTGTGGAAATTTTTCACGACGAGGGAATCATTTATATGGTCTATGAATGTATGAAAGTATCGCTTAGAAGTCTTTCATCTACATCGAAGAGAAAGTTGAAGCATTTTAAGATCGCAACGATGTGTAAAGAGGTATAGCTTCGTCCTTGTACATTATCTACAAGTAGCTAACTTTCACCAAATTCTTGATGGACTTTCCTACGTACACATAGAGCTTTAGCTTTATTACGACGAACTTAATTGTGATAACGTGTGGTTGAAACGAGACGATGTCGTTAAGCTAATCAACGTTGATGACGTCATACTAAACGATGTAAAGATTAGTGAAGACATCGAACGCAAGAATGTGTGTACAATGGGTCTTGTAATGAAGGAATTAATGAAATCGGAGATCAATCTACAAAATTCTAATTTAATCGTCTTGAAATACCTAGAAAACTAGTTAGATAATTGGGGAATTCGAACATTTCTGGAGGCAACCTAGTCCTCGACCCTGAACGAGCTTAAAAAGGTACTAACCCTCTTCCAAGAGTCGTTCGACTAACTCTCAACTAGCAAGTCGACTTTCTTCTAGGAGAGCCTATCTATCGATGTCTAATTCCTCGTGTCTGTATAACTGAGATCTTTGCCAAAAGAGAATGGGAGATTTTTGATTAATGTGTACTTTATTGACATTTCTTGATCGTTGCTAAACTTTTGGGAGTATGACTTGAATTCGATGTATAGAGACTATCTATCTAAAGTTAAATCTCACTCTCTCTATGATAATCTAAGAATAGATATTGTCTTTCTTCTTGTAGCTAAAATTCGAGTTCCAACAAACTAACATCATTATGAACCTAATATTGTACGAATTTTCGAACATCATCTTGGACGAACGATCTCGTAGAGACTAAAATTACGACGTTATGTTTAAGTCTCATAAGCTAGGTTAAAAAGCGTATCGATAACTAACATCTTCTCTCGCCTGTGTCTTACGTTGTCTACTAGAATTTCTCTTACGTTTGCCTTGCTAGGCATATACATCACACGATCGTGTTTGTCTCTTTGCTTTATCTTGTTAGATTTGTTAGCGTCCTTGAAGGGATAATTCTTGGTTACCCAAATCGTGAGTTGCAAGATCTAGCTTCTTTTTAGCATAAATTCTCAAGACTTAATCACTCTGCGTCTTACATAATCATTATTATGAATATCTTCATCTAAAATGTCATTAATAATTTCTTCCTCGTAAAAATGTTCATTTGTCAATTCTCTTTATTAGCCAATCTGTAGAATAACTTTGAAAGGACCAAATGCTAATCTTATTCTTCCACCTGCCACAATAGATGCATTCGTCGGGTGCAAACCTGGCCATTGTTGTAATCTTAAATCAACTCCTTGACGTACGATAGCTGGGCGACGATGCCAAAGCTAGTAGCAATCAACATAATAGAGTCATAAGTGCTAATATCTATGGTGCGTCCATGGGACCCTGTAAATCACACGCGAACGTAATTCCCTTTCTTAGCGTTCTCGACGCGAGGTTTGTGAGCGTAGACCAACAACCTTCTTGTGAAGCCAAAATTCGGTTGAACCAAGTAGTAGATGGACGAATTCTACCCTTCAGTCCATGAGGCGATCACAAAGGGGTGACTTTGTAAGAAAGATCATAAACTAACTTGTAATATGCAAACATTGATGTACTGCCCGGCTTTAACCTTTTATATTCGAGGCACAATTAGGTTTATCTTGACAATATCGTCGACATTAGCGACTAATATTTGTATAGCGTTAGCTTGGACTTTGGTTTGTCCTAGAGCCAAGTTGCGAAAGACAAGATTGATAGTTTCTAGTAGCATGACGACGATAAGAGAATCACTAGCAACCAAAATATATATGCGATCGAAAGCATTGCTAAGTGAGAGATGACGCCATAACGCGAGGGTTGTCGTGATCGCGAGAGCTTAATGAAATCGAAGGAAAATTTTATACGAGAATCTTCGCATTGGTGATAAGGCGAACAATAGCAACGAAGCAACGAATATTCTTCCTTGCATAATGAAGTAATGTTAGCGATGTGAAGTGACATATAAGAATTGAACTTATTACGAATTCGTACAAATACACTTTGTTCCTAAAGAAAAATCTCTCTCTACCTAACAAAGTTGTTGCAACATGAAAGACGCTAAGACTAAGAGTCATCAATCTCATTAAACTATGAAATTGTCTCCAGGTATAAAGGGAAGTTCTAAGTAGATTAGCGACAAAGCTAAGATAATTGTTAAGCAGTAGAGGTATGAATTGAATCACGATCAAAGTACTAGCTCTAGAGCTCGCCTAATTTAGATTTCTAATCTTAATTGCGCTACATATCGTTGTTTCAATCCAGTAAATGATCTGCAAAAAGAGCTCGTGACGAGTCTAGGAAGACAAGAATCGACGTCGTCGCAGCACGTACGGGTAAACGAGGTGCTTCAAGAGAAAGAATAGAGTGCGTAGTCTTAAGAAACTCCACATCTTTAAGATAATATTGTATAAGATAGTAGTCGCGAAAATATCGCTAGCGATGATAGCATAAATCTATGTTGAGTTCATGATGATTTGAACTACGAACTCTCGAAGAATTTGTACTTGAATGATCGTTCTTCTAGTGTTCTTAATAGTCAATTCTTAAGTTTACTAAGGGCCCTAGACTCTTGTTCCATAGATCACATAGAAATAGAGACTAGTACTAAAAGAAGAGTCATGACGCTTTGATCTATCATCTGCAATTCCGCGCGACAAACGTTTTGATAGATAAGGTATTTTTAGCTGAAAGCGCCCAATTCTCCTATATATTCCTTTGAGCCTCTATACAATTCGACAAACATCTTGTCACATCATGAAGACAACAAACGAAAAGAAATCGAAATGTTCGCAAAGAATAGCACGAGAGAGATTTCGTAAAAGGAAAAATTGTTTGTTTAAAAAGGCATACGAAGTAGGCAAATTGTATTAAATAGACGTCTATCTTGTACTTTATCGCAATCATCGATTCTATATCTATAGTTCAAGGGACGAAGCTTCTTGATCGTCGTTCAAGAAATAGATCGTAGATTATCTTCACAATTCTAGAGGGTTTCTTTGACAATGCTAGAATGAAAGCTTTCCTTTGCTAGATCGCAAAAAATCTCGTGATTTCATGAACAAGACGCAGTGCCAACATACCAAGTCTAGTAGCTCGAAATCGCCTACCAAAGCAGCAGCAACAATCACGACGATAGAGGTGGAGTCTTTAGGAGAGGAGGACGATGGCGCAAAGGATCAACGACGTAATTGGCAATTGTGAATTCAATCATATCGATGGCACATTTCGGACGCGCCAATCTTGCAAAAATCGCCAACGAAAGTTCAATTTACATTCACCTCCTTCTAGCTATAATAGACCTTGAATTACTGTGAACACTAGTTAGGCGTCAAAAGAATATTCGGTTGTAAGATTTATTTTAGATAATTTAGTAATTAATGTACAACGATCTGTTAGTATTATCGTGTGTCACGTACTATCTTCAACGTCTTTTCTTAATCTTTATCAAATGAATCGAATTCACGCAATTATAATTTGTGCATCTTAAATTGTTTAATGATGAAGCTTGAAAACAGATTATTAGAGCAAACTAAATATAGTGTTTATCCAAACTAACATTCTCTAGACTACAGGAAAAAGAAAGCTAAAATGTGACGTTCCTAACACTTATTCATAGAAGCTTTGTTGGGACTTCAACAATGTTGTCGTTGCTATTGCTGGCGAAATAAGAAGGAAGTGGGTGGTTAATATTGATGCGATTGCTACGTTCGTTAGCTGCGACGAGTGATTCCATCATGAATGACTCATGAGTTGTCGTCATCTCTTTCGATGAAGATTCATTCGAATCGCGACGTTCGGGAAGCTAGATCCAAATTCCAACTATTAGTTGTCAAGAACACCTAATTTTCTAATACGAACGATCCTGGAATGATATACGACGTATGCAAGATAAAATATGATTGACTCTCTCTTGCTTTGTCTTCGTAATGCTAAACTTGTTTCTAATGATAATGAGGTACATGTTGGATATCGTTGATAGTTATAGGAATTTCTTGATTAATGATGTGCGAAAGTTGATGATGCATAATGATAGCGATGTCTAATCGCTTTCTTATGTATAAATTCTCAAAGAACATTCTTGATTCTCTTTCCTTAAATTCTTAGTTGAAGGGGCATGGGAATGGAAGATAAGATCCAAAGATAAGAATTTGACTAAGTCTCACACGCGATTATATGCCAGGTAAGATTAACAAGCTAGGTGAGGTTGATAGCCTAAATACAAGCAAGGATGTACTCTACTCGTATCGTTCTCATAGTAGTGTATGTATCTTATTTAGACGCAAACGCGAAGAATTTAGGTGACTATCTTATGTATGCTAAAGCATTGACATTATGGAAGTATATTGCCATTGTTACAATTTTCTATTAGTCTACCTAGATAAAGACATTCTATGTGAAACTAAACACCATTACGAAACGCACGATCGAAATATAGAAAGACGTTCATAATCCACAAACAAGACCCAATATTATAGCTAAAACGCAGGAAGTCATGGAAAGATGAAGAGATTCGCCAACGCCCTTGAATGTAATCTGCGAGGCTCTCGCGAAGCTTTTCGAGCTTGGGGTGAGCGTTGGCGATATGCCACTAGCGATTGTCGTCGCCCTTGTGGCATCGCTCGAGGATTTGAGACTTGTCGAAGAGAATTGATCGCTCGAAGCCACGAATTGGATTGCGAAGATAGCAATCTCATGAGATGTAATAATTGAGAAAATCATTGATTCGTCGCTTATCGTCGACTTGAAACTAGGATTTATATTTGTCTCAAGAACTAGGCTATGTGTGCCAAATCTAGACTAGAAAATCCCAATAGCATTCGACACGAAGTTGTTGAAATACTTTGAAGACATGTTGATGTTACTTGTCGACATATATTGGATTCTAGAAGCTATACTCGCCAAGCTCGAGAGTGCGAGATGCTAGCTCATTGTTGTGATAGAAGCGAGATACGCAAAAGAGTCGATCTTATCGCTATCTTCGATCGTTGCTAGAATTGAGTTGTGTGCATTGCCATCGATTGTGACGATTGCCATGTTAACTATAATTATTATTGTGTTAATGGTTATCACAAAGGTAGATCTTGTTGTGTCTAAGATGTGTATCGATTCTCAATTGAAATTAATTCTTAATGACGCTAAACTCGCTTGCGAAATGCTAAGCTATAAGACTTGACTACTATTCGTGAGTCTCTATAAAAAAATGACACAAAAATAGGAAAGTCGAATCTTAAGTCTTCAATGACTAAAGCGTCTACGCAGTACAAAGAGAGAATTGTTAGCAAATTTATACTTCTTGATTCTTGTATAAATGTCTAAATTCTAGATGAAGAAATATATAGCAAGAGGAATAAGATAAATATGTTGAGCAGAACGAAATAAGAGAAGCGTACAAGAAAAAGATGCGTTCGTATCAAGATTTAAGTATGGATGGAAGCGCTTACGAGTTGGCACCTATATTTAGCATTGTCAACTTCTTAGCAAACTTTCTCGCTTGAGGACGAGAAATCTATAAATAAGGATTGGGAGCCTTGGGGTTCTCCCTTGAAGACGAAAGACACTTAGATTCTGTTTTCGAGAGTTTTAAGATACGAATTTCTGTGCTTTGCGTGTTGACGAAAAATTCTTTAAAAGAAGTCAATTTCGAGTATTGTAATGCTCTTTATAAAGAACATACGCAAGAGAAGAACAATTAATCTAATCTTTTTTCCATCATTGTCGATATTTCATTTCATTCAAGACCCATTAGTATAATTTCTTCATATTCTTATTCTTACAGTAATTTCTAAATAGCGCCCAACGATTTCTTAAATTTCTTAGAGATGTCTAGACTATCATTGTACGAGAGCTTCGCCATCGGATTTCTTATTAGACAAACTCGTTCCCAAACGAACAAATTTACTATATTCTATATTGAATCACCTAAGCGATCTCGATCACCTCGAAAGAGGACGCAGAAATCAATTGGCGAATCGCATGGCAGTTAGTCTAGGACGAATTTAACAAGAGAATCGATATTGTTAAGGCTCACAACGGAAGAAAATTTATTTCGCGATAGATCCATTATTCATAGATTCTTACTTAGTCAACAACCTAGACAAGTATAGATGTTATCGCCACCAATACTAGTCTCGATCTATAATATTGCTTAGAACAATTTAGTCGTATCTAAAGAAGACTCTTCACCTAGAGATAGAACTCTAGAATCTAGTTCGAATCTCATGTTAACAATATCGCCATTAAAGTTATCACAAACATCATCAAGATCGTTGTACCCATCTCTAGGAGAAACATCTTCAACTGTGCGATCGAACGCCCCATTAGTTGTCGAGATAACTTTTGCTTCAAATAGTCAAAATAGTAACGCAAGAGCGGGAGCGAAGTTCAATGCTTAGTTTACTCAAAATATCTAACCCATAGTTTCTTCTTTAAGATAGGGAGAGCGATCGTACGCCCCATTAGCTGTCGAGAGAACTCTCGCTTCAAATAGTCAAGATAGCAACGCAAGAGCGAGAGCAGAGTCTAATGTTTAGTCTACTCAAAATATCCAACCCATAGCTTCTTCTTCAAGATAGGGAGAGTCACAAGTCATTTAATCATCTTAGATTAATTTAAACCCTATATCACTCGAAGCATTTAGAGTAGATCTAGAGTAGCAAGAGTACAATTCGAATTAGATTGCCCAAGTTGTATTTACCAAAAAGAGAAAAGGCAAGATGACGATTAAGAATGACGAAGCGACTTTCCATCATAGTGCCTTTGACAATAACGATAGAAACTTGGACGAAATAGACTCGAACGACATAATAGAAGAAGACAAACAACAAGAGTCGAATATGCTAAATTTAGCAATGTCAATCGGGACGAAGACCAAGGTGTCGCCTAAGATATTAGGTATTTATCACGAAATTCATGAAGACCTTAAAGCGCTTTGGCTTGATCTAGATGATTCTCGCGCCATCAATGAATTAAAGTAGAGTAATGAAGACATTATCAATATGAACCATAGAATTTATTCAAATGACGCAAGCTTTCAAGGAAGACATTAGATTTCAATTCTAAACATTCGATCTCATATTCGATTTATACGCCAGATTCATAATAGAATGTAGCAATCTCTTGGAAACACAAGCATTGTAGAACGAGATTCTTAAATCGTTGAGACGACTAAGTTTTTCTTTGTTCGTATGCGAGAATTACGAATATTTGTTCTAGATATTGTGGATCTAGCAATATAGGCGAATTTGATAACTAAGCTTGTTTGTACAGGTTCAAAGGCAATTCTAGAGAGCAATACGATCGTTAGTCTCGAAGACCAAGGTCAAATGATTGCGCCCCCATTAGCCCAAGGGGTCATGTCACATTAGCCAATGTACTACACACCATGAGGGATTGTCACAGGTGTGACGCTTGCGAGTGCTCTTGGTAGTCGAGTGCTTGTCAACGCTAACACAAAGAATTTATCACGATATTTCATTTATCCTAGAGCTATCTTTGGGAAACGTGTGACGAAGAACTAGCTAGACAATGCTTTGTTAACAAGTATTATGTAGAGAGCGAACGCAATACAACGACTTTGGACTAACATTGCTCGAGTTGACTACATAATAGAAGTGATGATCAACAATAAATCTCGAAACGCAATAGATTATGTTTATCTAGTTTATAAAGAAAACAACTCTTAACCACATTTAAGAAAAGAAGAATGGCAAACCAAATCGGGATTTTTTAGTATTGTCAACAAACAACAAGGAGATATGATGCTTCGATGGATTGCTAAGCAAGATAAATAGGCGACACGTGATTGGGCCCTATGCAAGATCGCAAATATTCATCTAGAAACTCGCCTTCCTTTAATAGATCAAGAGAAAGAGAAGATGCCATGGTTGACGTCTTAGCATTATGTCCCCTTTTAGACTATCATAGATGACACTATAACGCACGAAGAATCACAAACTCGATCTTAGCTTCAACAACTAGCATTTTCGACATCACAACTAGCGTTCATAGCTCAACAATCGATGCTTGCAACTCAATTGCCAGGGCTCGCGATCTAGCAACCTACATATTCTACCTAGCTTGCATCTCTAGTTTCGTAGCCTGCATCTTCGACCTAGCAGTTCGTTCTTCCAAATTAGCTTTCAATTTGGTAGTCTATATAGTCTACGACCTAGACGCAATCGTTAGCTTTAGCAACATCGACGCTCTTAATTATACAATCAATTTATCACGCTTTGTTTTCCTATTAGGCAAGAGATACAACAAAGATTAGTCTTGATTAGGAAGAACTAGTAACCTTTCTTCTTAATTAAGGAAATGATAAGTTGCAATAACATATAATGGAACATCATATACTAATAATAGTTTATAGACTAATAGATTATCGCGAAGTTAAATAGCACGTTTGATTCGATTTCTTCAAACTATCTAAGCACTTGATGCTTAGGAAATAATTATGAGATCGTGATATTGGGAAATTTCATGTAAAAGATCTTGCTATCAATTGATTTGTATTAGTTAATAGCGTTACTTTTCGTTTGCGATTTAGTACGATGTTTTCGTCTTATTTATAGATAATTCTCTCATTACTCTAGACTACATAGTTGAATAATATGATATTCGTTAATTTATATTTTATGCTTTGAGATATTTGATGCATTGTAATAGAGATTTGCACGTAATTATTTCGTTAAGACATGATTATTAATTGCATGCATTAAATTAAGAATCCTTGCAAACTTAAGAGAAGAAATCTCTTCAAGACACTATAAAATCCTATTCCTAGTCCTTCGACTTTAGAAGTTAATCCCTCATTCTACGTTTTGCTTTAGTCTTCTTTAGCCCTTAACAATAAATCGATTTAATATATATAAGAGCGTTACTCTTGCATCATTATAGAGTATACATCTTTTCTTTAGCTTAACATTTCAAGTCGAAACAAGCACTAAACGTGAAAATGATCAAATTTCTAGTGAAGACATTTATGTTCGCCATTCTAATAACTCTTGTAATGACAATAAATTGTTATTCGTAAATTAAGTAGATCTTCTTTGTCGAAGATGTTGCGTTCCAAAATCTAGACTATTCTAGAGATAATGATGATTCGCAAGCTTCGTTGAGCGATGTATACTTAACTAACTATTCTATAGTGATTCGAATTTTACTAGAGTTTCTTCACAATGATACGATTATAACTTACTTACTTTCGCCAAACGAACGTTCAGGAGATATTGAGATCATATCTAGCGACAGAATTTGCATGCCTAGTCAACAGTTTCCATATTAATCTCAAGGTAGTCCACGTTTAAGGGTAAGAGCAAATAAGGAAGTTGTTCTAAGATATCAAGAGAATGGACATGTAACGTTGTCATATGCAACCCTCGACAAGGCGACGTTTAAGATAGTTTTCGTGTACGATATCAAGGAGTCACGTTCAATAGACATCTTGCTCAATATTTACAAAGTCTAGGACAAGGATGAAACGACGAACGATGCACGCGAACGATTGCTCGCAGAATTCGACTTCGATGACGAAGAATGTTATGGACCAAATTTTTTGAGCCCTATCTATCAACTTAGACAAAAAATATTCGAGGCGGATCTAGGATAGGGGCCAAATAGATGGTGTCGAAATAGAGTGCAAGTTTCGAAGGAGACAACAGAGAGACTCTATACACTATATTGGGTTTAAGATTGGCCATCTTCTCTTGATATCCTAGATGGTTCGATGAGGCGGAAGGATGAGATTTATACAACGTGTCTTGATCTACATGTTGTTACTTAGGCAAATAGTCAATAGATAGTAATAATGTCTGACGTATATAGACTACTTTCGCCACGTCATTTTGTTCGTTTCCCCTTTCCAGTCGAAATCAAGAACCTTCTCTCGATTCGTTGGGCAAGATTTGTTGGCAATCAAAGTCGAGGGCACTTGTGCCGAAGCTCGCAGGTGTTAATCCTCATTCAAATCCCCTGTTCACCCAAATCCCTTGTTTCCCCAAATCCCCTGCTCCTCCAAATCCCCTGCTCCTCCAAATCCCCTATTCCCCCAAATCCCCTGCTCCTCCAAATCCCCTGTTCACCCAAATCCCCTGTTCCCCCAAATCCCTTGCTCCTCCAAATCCCCTGTTCCCCCAAATCCCTTGCTCCTCCAAATCCCCTGTTCCCCCAAATCCCCTGCTCCTCCAAATCCTCTGTTCCTCCAAATCCCCTGTTCACCCAAATCCCCTGTTCCCCCAAATCCCTTGCTCCTCCAAATCCCCTGTTCCCCCAAATCCTCTGCTCCTCTAAATCCCCTGTTCCTTCAGTTTTTTATTAGACAATTGAGACTCCAGTATTTGCCAGAAATTAATGCCTTTTCCCTTTGGTTTCTTGAGCACAGACTTAAACGTCTAAGATGACGGAAGTTCCAACTCTGTCTATTGTGAGCACGAGATGATCAATTGGTTGTCGTTCTATTCGAAGGACCCAAAGTTTGATTGCTAGAAGAAGAACTTTATAGCGAAGTCTTCTAGATTAAGTAATTGATCAACGACGAAACAAATTCTTTCGTGATGGATTGAATAAAACATCTCTAGAACATTTCTCGTAAACTTGTATGAAGTTCACTTCTCTTCGTCGTCCTCATTGGTGAAATCAAATTTCTTTATGGGATGACGATAAAATAGAGTATGTTTTTCCTTGATTAACGCATAATGCTCGTACATTCTTACGATCTCGTTGTCGTGCGAAATTGAGAAGGTAAGGATTTTCTAATTGAGCTCGTCTTGACGCGACACTAATCTATACAACTCGACGATAGCATTTGTCGCAACGACAACGCTATGAGCGTTTTGTCAATTCGCGATATTGAGTGATTCGTTATCGCATTTCACCTTCGTCGTTAGGAATGAAAAATACATCTTATCTGTTGCTACTAGACGAGATGTAGTTTGTCAATCATCAATAGAGGGCTGCAGTTTCTTGAGTTAATCAACGATAAATGTAGACGATTTGATCTCTACATTAAAGTTAGGCTGCGGGCGAGAATCTTTGACGAGGGGAATGGATTTGATCTAGCTTTCATTGATGATTTCAATCAAGTGCTTGAGATGTTTTGCCCCACGACGAAACAATTCTTTTGGAACGAGAACGATTAATCGACCAATGTCTTGAATGACTCTTGTCTCGTTTTGGTTTGCTATATCTTCACAAGTCGATTCGAATAGATTATCGTTAAACAAAGAGTCTTTTGAAATTGACTATTCTTTCTTGAGCAATTCTTGACAAAGGGTCTTGTTAGTTTAGGTCGATCGCAAGTGCGATTTAGGCTAGTCCATGTAGATGCTCACGAATTCAAGTATCTATTGGTAGCGTAAACTTTTGACGACGAGATTCTTTCTTTCTCTTAGAGAAACGTCGCTAATATCCAATTTATGTTTGCTAAGAGATGGAGTAGATCTCTTTCGAATGAGCGACTTACTTATGTTGTTGTCTTTCTCGAAATTTCCTTCTAATCAACTTTCTTCTTCGATTTAGCGTTGGATTGGGTTGACGTCGTTGTTCTTGTTATAACGACAAAGATCTATGCGTATAGCGTTCTCAACAATGGGATTTGCAACTAAGACTTGTCGTCGTTTTCGTATGAGCCTCTCCTAATTCTGCGAACGCGAACAATTCGATGCTCTAACTCTAGCGATTTGATTTTGTTTAAGCTCTTCACTTCGTTGTCGCTTTCGACCTAGATAAGAAGATCTAATTAAGACTAATGAATTGTGCGAACGCTTCGACTAGAGTTAGCGATCGTATTTGTATTAGAATTGGAGAAAGTATCTCTTTGTCAAGAGTAATACTTGTTGGTGAAGGAAGTTGACTTGTACTCTTTTGTAGACGTGCGCTCCTACGAATAGGCGTAAACGATTCTTTTTTTCCAATTTCGCGTAAGTGTGTTGCTACGAGCTGTTAGCTAAAGAAACATTTAGGCATGTTTAATAGTAGTTTCATCTTGGTTTCTCAATGAATTTAGTAAAAGTTGTCGCTCATATCTCTTAACATTTGACTTTGCTCGTAATGGGAACATAATAATTGGGAATGAGAAGACAAGAGACATACGTCTTTATTGTCGCTAGTGCATTGTAGAATGATGTGGTGGTTGACAAGCAACGAAGTCTTGGCGACGACACAATCCTAGTGCTACGACAGTAACTTAATTGATTTATGAGTCATTAAGATTATTCGCCATTTATCTAAAACACATCGTTCTACTTTTAGAGTAATAATTATTGCTAGACTCAACTAGTAGCGATCAAAAACGAGGTCACAAAGTTGTCGCGCAACTAAGGAACGTCTATTCATTATCGCTAGAGTATTGACTACGTTACATGAAAATACTATGCATCCTCGTCGCGTGATTCTTGAAAAGCATTTCGCCTTAAATGATTGTTTTCGAGCATGCTAGATGATCACACCAACTTGATTTCCTTGTCTTAATAATACTTGAATGATGACGTTCAAAGTGTTTTTGCAAGATGTTCTTACGATTATACATTTTAATTCTATTATTCTAGGATAGATGCGAGTCTCCATAGCACACTAGGCATATTCTGCCACATATTAAAGGCAAAGGTTGCAAAGTGCAGGTTAAATTAGATTCGTCTAAGGCGCTAGCATAATTCCCGATTTCTATGAAGACTAACATGTTGTTAATAGCCATATTAGTCTCTTTGCGCTTTATCTCTCGTTTGAAACATAAAGTCGTGAGATCTAAAATAGCTTGCAGGCGCGTATCAAGAATTATTGATCGTGGTTCTTTTTTAGGATCAACGATCTTAAAGAGTGAATGAATGAGACGCTTTCGTTCTTCAAAGGTGTATTGCAGAATCTTCGAGATCGACTCGTGATTTGGGTTCATATCATTCTCTTCTTTACAAGATTGTTGATTTAACTCAATGGTACCAATAGATCTAAAGTATTTGGTTCGCACGATTTTGAAAAGCTTCCTTTTCTTATGGGCGATCTTTGATTTTAGAAGTGCTCTAGTTGTTGCGAGCTCTTTGCAATCTGGCCCTTCATGCGCTTTCGTCTTGGGACCAATATGGCGTTTCTAGTTGCGATTGATCTCCAAAGTCTTGCAATGCTTAGCCAAGGATTGAATTGTGGGATCCTCTCTTACGCTTTGCTTTTCCTTGGGGGAAAGTTGTACAAATGCGCGAGGATCGCGATATAGACTTATGCGATTAGCAGCCTAGCGCAAGAGCGTCTTAGAGGGGTGACCACAATAGACGGCTTGGACGTCGATAACAACCCGTTCGCTCTAATAATGTTTTTGATAAGTTGACAATCTAGAGCTAGCGTGGCCAAGCACTTGGTTGCGCTGAGCATCAATCGTCACATCTAAAAAACAATAATTGTCAATGCGTAGCTCGTGATGATGCAGTGAAGAACTCATCGTCGATAGCATTAGCAACAGCTCGTCTCGTGCAATAGCTAGTGACGACATTTGGAAAATTAGCGTTTAAGCCTAGCTTGCGCACGTCCAAATAGAAAGAGTTGAAACGCAACATTCGATCAAAGCAGGCTTGAAAGCATTTGGACACTTGCCTAAATGCAAGCAAGACAAGTTTCTTTTCTACGCCTAGCTCCCACGAAATCCTAAGGGCGTTAAGATCTCAAGAAACTTTCTTCGAGAAAAGGTTTGCTGGCGAGTGGATACCTGCTTTTGCGTCAATGGCATCGTTGGCGAAGGCCAAGCTAACGAACATAGTGATTGGGCAAAAAGTCAACGAGTCGTCTCGCTATCAAAACATGTACGAGATCCTAGTTACATTAGTAAAGAGTCGACGAACAAGACGATCACGAACATACGACTTTCCATTTCCTTCTCTATCTTTCATGTGATGAAGAACTGCGTGCATTATGAGGACGTGAACAGCGAGATTCTTGAGATCACGAAGAAGGACGAGCTCGATATCTTCATATCGTAGCTCTTTCGCTTTGGACTTCTCTTTAGACTTAGTGTTCATAAGAGCTCCCAATCTTAATCCTGTATACGCAATGAGCAGCATTATGAAGGCGAATTGCATTCGTTGTCGTTCGATAGGAAATATGCTTGGATCGTGAACCCAATGATAATGTATAATAATTGCAAGATTCTTTGTCGTCATGGTCGATTTGGGCGCCACACTAAGATCGAAATCATGCTCTTTTGTCAAAGATTGCGTAATATATTGTTGAGGAATTAGTACGACGCAATCATTAGATAACTTATAGATAACATTTAGAACACGTACTTTGAAAATTTCATCATCAATCTTCTCTTGAAGCTTTTGTCTCGCAGCCTCGACGTAAATTAATCGCAAACGTTTCCATTGTTGCATAACGAAGCTTTGTTTCTTTATATGGAAATTTTTTATTATCCATCTAATAAAGACTTGGAACTTAGTGCCTTCTAAAAGAGTCGCTTGTGAATCGAAATCGAATTGGTTGCACCATTTGAAGAAAGAGTTAATATCGTCACGAGAAGGAGCTTTTGAAAGGGAGTAGATAGACTTGTTTCACTTTCTTTCTATTTGACGAAGGCCATCTTTGATTCTATTGGCGTAGCTTTTAACAATCTAATTGTTATCATAAGATGCGTCATCAACGAGATACTTTTTCACTGTAAGATTGTTCACGATATCGCGACGTGAAGGCATTGCTCATGTGAAGTAAGAATTGAAAGAAGAAAACACTAAACAAGATCATTTACCAAACAACGATCGAGAGTGCTCCCATTTATCTTCTTTGTCTGTAGGGTATTTTTGTCGCCAAGGAGTGTGTGATTGATCGTGAATTTTTGACTAACCCTTCAAGGATTAGTGCTAAAATAAATAGTAAGGGCGACAATACTTTAAGTCACGTAATCGTGAATAGATACTTTCAAGCGGCAACGAGTTGGTGAATTTGACCTTTACTTTGGCAACCCCAGGGCCTCCGCAAAATACAGCTCTTTCTACATCACATAGCTTTTCGAGGTACATTTCCTGCTTCTAAATCCAGAAAGCTAGGGTTGCTTCAGAGCCAAAACCAATGCCTTGATCCCTTATTTCTCTAGGTAATGCTTTCTGTTGTCAGTCACATACGAGTAACTCCGAATCCGCCTTCCCTTTCACAAATCAAATGGCGGAGAGACCATCGTTTGAACCACTTGACCATGAATCTTACATGCGCTTTGCCCTTTCTCTAGCCAGTAATTCACCACCGAAGCCGTCAAATTTCCGAGTGGGCGCGGTCCTGGTGGACGAAGCCTCCAACCAAATCCTTGCTACTGGCTACACCCTTGAGCTGGAAGGCAATACCCATGCCGAGCAGTGTTGCTTGAGAAAGTTTGCTTCCTTGCACAACGTCTCAGAAGACAGGGTTGGCGATGTTCTCCCGCAAAAGACAATCATCTACACAACGATGGAGCCTTGCAACAAGCGATCAATAGGCAACGAACCTTGCGTGGAAAGGATTCTCAGGACGCTGCAAGGCGTCAATGGTGGTATCAAGACTGTCTACCTTGGAGTCTCAGAGCCAGAGACCTTCGTGGGAGAGAACGCTGGAAGATCGAGGCTTGAGGCTGCTGGCGTCGTGTGCATCCACGTGCCCGGACTAGAAGCTGAGATCTTGGAAGTCGCAAAGGCTGGCCATGCAGACTCCTCCTCACAGGCGTGATACTGCAATATTGAAGTATATCCTCGCTCACTCCATTCGCGTCCGAGCACGAGAATCTTTGATATCACGTGCTCTCGCGGCAACGCTAGCTAGCTCGCTAATCGGAAATCCTTAGAATCATGATGTCACAGAGTCCATGATGAGAATCTCCAACAACTGTGTCTTGTGAAGACCCGAAATCATCGCCGTCCTACCACTTTCCTCCCAAATCCCACATGCTTCTTCCCATCACGCCTTCAATTGTTCAACGAAGTATTCAAAGATCTGCAATCTTCAGCAAACCACTCCTGAACAATTTCAAACACAGGACAGCAACAACTCACATTCGCACCATGGCTACCGGTATTCTTCCTCCGTCCTCCTGAAACCTCCGGTCTGAAGCTGACTTTCTTCGATCAGGCAGTGGAGATGTCAACATTGAGAGTACCAATATCAAGACAGCCTCTGGCGTCTCACTAGACGACCACCAGAAGACTCTCGTGGGCAGCGTGCTTGACGTATGGAGTCCCTTCACGATCACATTTCTGTGTGAGCTGACTTGGGAACTAGTTGTTCGCAGGACGACTTCGCTGAAGAAGCTCTCATTATGGGCTGATGACGGCGTCTTCGAGGATCCAATCACTGTTGCTACTGGACGCTCTCAATACGAGCCGCAATGGGTTCGCATTATCCGTATAATTGTCTAGTATTTCATTATTGATAGTTCTCCAGTACGGCCTTCAGTCTGCCTTCAAAGAGATTGAACGGCTTGGCCATGAAGTCACCGACGCCGGTAATCCTATCAGTATGAATCTCAAGACCCGATACGTCGTCAAGATGATTGGCAAGGAGCAGATCATCGACAGCAAGATCCATATTTTCTACGACAAATCACCAGGGAAGATCACGAAGGTCGAGGATAAGTGGGACGGCAAGTTGCCAGATAGCAGTTTTGTCAATGTAAGTCTTGGCCAGCTGCTCAGTCCTTGGTGGTGGGTGCATTACGGAGAATGGTGGCTGTGGTGGGGTTGGAGCTTTACTTGGGACACGTGGTGGTGGCAGGTGCGTTGTTTGCCTGCCACCAACGTGTGTTTGGTGCAGTATTTGGTACATGAATGTTTGCTAACGACGATTGCTGTAGATCTTCCGTCAGCTTAACTCGGTTTCTGTACCGAAGATGATTAGTGTACCAAAAACTGACGAGGAGGATGCGAAGCGAGGCAACCAGTAGCAGGGTACAAGATGCTTGTCTCTTGATAGCCTGTACGCAAGCAAATCACGAGTATCAGATATTATTCAATAGCTCCATGCATTATTCAATGAACTTCGCCATCCCATCATATCAGAGCCACCAGTCCCTGCAATATAGCCAATCCAAATACTTTTGTTACTCCATATCTGCTTCGAAGCAGGCCGACCTCACTCGAAAGGACGACCGGCCCATTGGTTTGACCGACGCTAATGCCGTTTGGAAGGCCTGCGCCTCCGGGTGCCGTGATAGTCGTGCTTGACCCATCTCCAGCTCCACCCCCTCCACTTCCACCCCCACTCCCCGCCCCCCCAGCATTTGGACTCCCATAATTCACCGTCCCCCGACAGAAGTCCCCAACAGGACAACACGCAACATCCCCCCCGTCATCAAATGCACAATGCTGAGCTGTCGTGCAACACCAACTGGGCTCGCCCACGGTGTCGCAGGACTGGTGATCCGAGGGGCATACGGGAGGTGTTGCTGGAGAGAAGGGGACGGTTGGGGGTGTGGAGGGGGGGGCTCCTGCGCCTGGGCCTGCGCCTGAACCTGTGCCTGAGCCAGATGAGGAGCCTGAGCCTGAGCCTGAAGACGGAGGAGGTGAGCTCCCTGGCCCCGTGTTGGCGACGACGATGTAGACGGCTGGTTGGTAGTTTACGTATACAGTGTTGCCGACGCTGATCGTTTGGAAATATGGAAACGCTAGCATCAATAAGGGGAGTAGACTGTGAAGGAAGAGCATTCTAAATGCGGGATCGAGCTGAGATGCTTGTAGAGTATACTCTGAAAAACTCTGAAATGTTGAGGAGATTTTCGAGTACTTGTTGCTCGAGACCGCAAAGGAAGAAGAGGAAAGGAGATCATGCTTGGACTGAATTATAGTAAGAGAAGCTACACATGCCAGCTGTTGAATCATTGATTGCTATCATGCTGGCTTGGATCGATGCAAGATCTCATTAATAATACTGGTTCTTCAGATTGTATGGCATTGTAGGGAAGTTTGATGGTTGTTGTTGAGCAAACAATAGTGGTAGGTTGGAGTAACGATCTTGTTGTACACAATTTCAGAGCTCGTGCTTGTAGACATTTCTCGTTACCCGGGGATACCATAAGCAAACAGTCTACGCTTGCTGGAAACATTGTCGATGTAGGTCAGTAAGTAAATTAGCAGTTACAAGCAGTATGGGACGAGTGGTAGTGATCACCAGAGAGTAGATGAACACCGAGGTGGGTGTTTTTGGAAGCACACCCCTTGGGACATCACAGTCCCCAGAGAAGGCCGGCTGGCGATTCCTATCGAGGTACGAAGCGTTGAGGAACGAAATTGAGGTGCAGCCCTCGATTAGTCAGATCTCAATTCGATCATTACGCTGGGACTTTCAACAGTGACTCTGAAACCTTTCTCTGGATTGGCAATTTTCTTGGCGTTTCCAATATTCGCGTCCCTCAAATCAGAGTTGCGCCTCGCAACAACATCTTACTTCTCTGTGCTCAGCATTATTACTCTTATGTATTCAGCTTCATCTACAGGAGCATATCGCCGAAGATGCCATGCAAAGTCCGGATTCGGCCCCTCTTACGTTCTACAAGGCCTATTGCTTCAGGCCGCTGTCTCCTACGTACAACGAGTGGGCTAGACTAACAGCTGTCGATGTACACGCGCTGAGAGAGCGGCCTGAGTTTGAAGGTCATCTCTCTATCCTGAGACATAGCTATACCATGGACTGATCATTTACTAGGGCAGCAGATATATTTTCAGCTTAATCACCCGATCAAATGGATCCGATTAGTCGGAGTGGTTGTGGACTTCGAGGCATACTTGAATCGCTTCTTCATGGTACTGGATGACAGCAGCGGCGCCAACATAGAAGTCACCTGTGGAAGAGCTTCACCTGCTGTACAAAATGGAGAAATCAATGTCGCTACCGGGCATGCACCCGTACGAGAGCAAGCTCGGATGACTGGCAACACCGCCCAAGGCAACATTGTTGATCTGACAGGTGTCGACATCGGGTCCATTGTAAAGGTCAAGGGAGGCATAGGATGCTTCAGGGGAGAGAAACAAATGACATTAGAGCGCCTCAGTAGGTATCACTTCTGTTAACGTTCTCCGCTCAAGGAGGCTACGCCGATTGTTGTCCGCGCATGAATGGAGTTCTGACGATGGGCCTTACAGCTTTCGTGCGCACTACCAACGAGGAAGCCGAAGCTTGGGCTCAGACTGCTGCTTTCCGACGAAACATTCTGAGCAAGCCGTGGGTGGTCAGCGAGCAGGATGAACGAAGGGCGAGAAGGAAGGCTGAAGGGCATGAGGATCGCCAGCGCGTAAGAGACGAGCAGAGAAGAAAGATTCTACATGTCGAAGAGGCACAGAAGCGGCGCCGGCGACAGAAGGGTCAAAGCGAAAGAAAAGTGGGTGGCCATGATGGCGATGAGCGAAGGGAAAAGGCTGTTTCGCGAGGGCACGGTGACAAGGAGCGCAAATCAAAAGCGAAGCGTAGCCAGCAACAGCCCAATCAGAGGGAGATTCAGACGTGATCGTTGCGCTGACTGATTTGTGGATGGCTCATGGCACATTGGATTGCTATTCTGGATACTGAGAGGAGTCAATCGTCGAAGCCGACCTCTGTACATTTACGCATGACTTTATGATCATATTTACGTTTGTCAAAGAGACCTTAGTACCTTCTTGATGTTCTTTGTTCACGATATGAAGTCGTTGACGTGTATTATGCGAGATCGGATTCTACCAGCCAATCAGCTGTCAAGGATATTTCTTTCGTTCCGCCGCCTCACCATCCTCGACGACTTCCCATCCTCCCTCGTAATCTTCGAGACAGGCTCACTCAGTTGACAGGTCTGTATCTTCACAATGATAAGTTCAAGAGCGACGAATCTGCAGGCTGTCAGTTCTCTCTCTCATCGTGTCCTCCCCGCCGCCTCCACCGCCTCTCAAACAACCACACTCCAACCCGCAGCACCACGGCAGCAAAGTCGAGGGCTAGCCACAGTTCAGGATAGCCCTCCTCCAAGGAAGACGAAACATGGAGGATTGAGTGATCAGGACCGGATATTTCAGAATCTCTACGGACACCATGGGGCGGATCTGAAGAGTGCCATGAAATATGGTGACTGGCACAAAACGAAGGAGATCATACTCAAGGGGCATGACTGGGTAAGGTTCATAAGGGAAGGACTTAAGAATATCTGGCTAACGTATGGCTTGTAGATCATTTCAGAAATAAAAGCTTCTGGACTACGCGGTCGAGGTGGCGCCGGCTTTCCCTCGGGCTTGAAATGGGTATGCCCACTTCCCTGAGAGCCTTTACGAGCCTACACTGAAAACTTCAGTCATTCATGAACTTCAAAGACTGGGACAAGGACACGAAACCCCGCTATCTTGTCGTCAATGCCGACGAAGGTGAACCTGGCACCTGCAAAGACCGCGAGATTATGCGCAAGGATCCCCATAAACTTATCGAAGGATGTCTCGTCGCTGGCCGTGCCATGAATACTTCCGCAGCATATATCTACATCCGAGGCGAATTCTATCATGAAGCCACGGTTCTGCAACGAGCAATCCAGGAAGCCTACAAAGAGGGTCTAATCGGCAAGAATGCCTGTGGAAGTGGCTATGACTTCGACATATTCATCCATCGCGGCATGGGCGCTTACGTCTGCGGAGAAGAAACCTCGCTCATCGAGTCCCTCGAGGGCAAGCCTGGGAAGCCTCGTCTAAAGCCTCCGTTCCCCGCCTCGGTCGGTCTCTTCGGCTGCCCCTCCACTGTTGCCAATGTTGAGACTATTGCCGTAGCCCCAACTATATGTCGACGCGGCGGGAACTGGTTCAACTCGTTCGGCCGCGAGCGAAATGCTGGGACAAAGTTATTCTGTATCTCCGGCCATGTCAACAACCCCTGCACCGTTGAAGAGGAAATGTCAATACCTCTCAGAGAGCTCATTGACAAACACTGCGGCGGCGTCCGTGGCGGTTGGGATAATCTGAAAGCCATCATCCCCGGAGGCTCCTCGACACCAATCCTACCGAGGAACATCTGCGATGAGCAGCTGATGGATTTTGACGCCCTCAAAGATAGCCAGTCTGGTCTTGGCACCGCTGCAGTGATTGTGATGGACAAGAGCACGGATGTCGTTAGGGCAATCTCACGGCTGTCAAGTTTCTACAAGCATGAGAGTTGCGGACAGTGCACGCCGTGTAGGGAGGGCACCAAATGGACGGAGCAGATCATGAAGAGGTTCGAGAGGGGGCAAGCAAGGGAGAGGGAGATCGACATGTTGCAGGAGCTGACGAAGCAGGTTGAGGGGCATACGATCTGTGGTATGTTATTCTTCATTACTCATCTTGTTTTAGACATTCTTCAGAATGCCAGCTAACGTTGCCGACAGCGCTTGGCGAAGCCTTCGCCTGGCCTTTACAAGGTCTAGTCCGTCATTTCCGTCCTGAACTTGAGCAGAGGGTCAAGGGCTATGCGGAAAAGCATGGCGGAGAGGCGAGAGCAGGAGGTTGGGATCATGATGCGCAGAAGAAGGGCATGTTGATATCACCCGGTCAATAGCATGATAGCACGGTTCCCGATGGTTTCAGTGTACATACTTCATTCCGCTGGAGTAGGAGTAGATCGGTATCCTTAAGTTCACATCGTTCTATGAGTCCATCTCGTTGGGTGGTATGATGCGCTTTCCAAGGGCCGACGAATCTTGCAGCTTCGTCTTCTCCAAGATCGTTTTGTTCACCGCCCTGACCGATCAACGGTTGTCTTTTGCTATGGAATATCCTTGGCCACTCGGTTCATTTTCGTTCTGTCGAAACGCTTTCGCAAGGTGTGCCACGAATCGATACACCATTTCTTGCCAGTGAGTGGGATTATTCCATGCAGTGGGCATGAAGTGCCCTGGCAAGTTCTCACCATATCAGGCTCAGCGCTTCAGCTAATAAATCTAGTACTGAAGTATCTCACACCGAGGAGACAGAGATCGACTTCACCATTGAACCAGCACCATCAGGACACACAGGTCTATGTATCTGGAAGAAATCATTTTACCATCCTCGGGACCATTCAGATGCTCTAACGTCTTTCCTTATCTCAGGGGTTATAACTGCATTTTATGTCGTCTATTTACACCCGAGGAACTTGTCCCTAGCTAGAGCTTCCGGAGATTCGACTGCGGCGGACGAAGGTCATTCGCAGTGTGCAGCAACCAAGTTTGCACAAGGATACCCTGTCTTTGCTGTGGTGGCCGCAAAACGATCAACGGTTCAACGGTTTTCTGTGATCAAGTTTGGCCCGCCCGGAAAGACCGCCTTGAGGTGAACAAGGGATTTTTCATATAATGACCGAAAGACCCGGCACAGACATCTTGAACTTCTTAATGGGCATGTTTTCCGGCAGCAAGGTCGATAATAGGAGTGAAGTTGTACCTCCGCTACCACTATCCTTTGATCGCGCCAATTGGGGCCGTCCTGCTCGATCTAGAGCTCCTTTGCTTAGATTGCCAACCGAGATCCTATGTGTGGTTCTGTGATGGATTACACCAGGTTATCTGGCTTCGTTCGCACTTGTCAACCATGACTGTCTCCAGTTGGCACGCTGCCGTCAATTTGCCAGTATCCAGCTAGACTATAGCGATTCTAGCTTGGGCCTTCTCGGTAAATTCCAAGAGGAGGGACTTCAAGGTTCGGCTTCGCCTTCAACTATGACTTCGCCATCCCTTGGCGCCTGTGTGAGACGTATTAAAGTTGCCACGGAGCCCGCATGGGTTTCTCACCGCCACGGCTTTGGTAGTGGAGATGACGAGTTTGTGGCACTGCCGAAAGAAGAACAGACGAAACTGATGCAAAAAGCAACCACTCGCACACTAGGCTTGGGACAAACATCGCCATGAACTATCTCAACGGATTGACTGAGGTCTCCATGATCTTCGTCTCTTGGTGACTCTGGACGGAATTTGGGGCTTCTCAGGCCCGACCTCCCACGCATCTACAGACTTCAGAGTTCAAGCTGCTGTTTTGACGAGCTTTGAGCGCTAGGGAGTCAAGGACGACTGAAAGAGTTACGGCGAAGAACGCTTCGGTTGATCATTTTGCAACTAGCCCTCGATCTTTTCCATCTTGACGGCTGCCTGGGAAGCAATGTGCTTAACATCATCTGTTAGTCCCTTGTTCGTTGCAATCTCCACAAAGTGCCTCTTCCAAAGCGCCCATCTATAGAGGCTGTAACCTCGTCCCTGTTGATCTCTGCCATGCTTGCAAAGCTCGTATATTTTCTCACCGGCGAGATGAATCCATTGAGCAGCGGGTGGTACCAGGGTCTTTGCGCGCCGTTGTTGCTCAGGCGTCTGATATGGCGATTCGACACCATGCATGATGCTGACCTCAGCATGAAATGACATACCTATGTCTGAATAGCCACGAACGAGGTATAGCGCGCCGAACGTGACGACTTTCATCAACGTCGCTCTCTGAGCCTCAGTCCAGTCGCCTTCGTCTGGGATCTCGGTTGTTTCAGGCTCGATATCTGCCTCGCTTAAGCACACCCCTCTAACAATGCATAAACCAAACTACGATTCGAAGTGGGGAGCGTACCAATGGCATATTCCCTAAACGTGATCGCGAGGCCTGGCAGATCCTTCCAGTGTACTCCCGAGAACCCACCTCCAGGACCAATGGCTCTGCCGCTTTGGTCCTTAACATCCGGCAGCTTCGCAATGGCATTGAGCAGCTCTATCAAGCGCCCGTCAATGTCCTGGTTGCCACCTAGCATCCGTATAGCTTCGCAGACGCTAACCCAAAGCTCGAAGACGGGGGAGACGGTGAAGCCGTGCTCAAGCAATGGATCAAACAATGAGGCATTGTAGTAGCGGCGAGGTCTGCGCCTGTTTTACCGTAGAACACGTCTTCCAAGGTATGGATTGCCAGCTGCTGCTCGCGACTCTGCCGATATGGGCCTTGAAGGGCTGCTGTAGCCCAATCTTCTATCGACGTGCCGTTCGTGGCCGCCATGCTCAGATTCATCGGCGCAGGTATTGTAGGAAGGGTTAGGTCTGGGAGAACCAGTGCTGAGACAAGTCCTGACGTAGCTACAAGAAGCAAAAGATTCGGTACAGTCGACCCTGGTTATAAGGAGTCAGTATTCCAAGACCAATGACTACGTATAACCCGGAACTGCTTATAACGGAAGTCTTGGCACTCTGCAAGATCCTGAAATCTTAGCTACCGTAATTTGGTCTCAATCCGATAAGATCCCAACTTAGGGTTAGATAAGGTCACGTGCACGCGCAATCGTAGTGAGATTCGACCTATTCACAGGGGTAAAATCAGGATTTTTCCACTTTTCTTATAAGGAGTCCCACCAAAATAAGCGAAGAATCTATCGCCTCTCCCTATGGATTGAAACTCCGATAAACACCGCAAAATCGTCGAATTCCGAGCCATTTGGAGGCGTTTAACCCGGAACTACGTTTAAAGCGACTCATTATAACCAGGGTCGACTGTATAGTCGTCGGTCTCCTTTTCCTGGGTAGCGTGTTACTGAAGAGGATTGACAGATCGACTCGGAAGAAAGGTATACTCCAAGGCCCAATAAACCCTACAACGACATTTTGATCTAAAAGGCCAAGAAATGTTGATGATATATTACATATCCGAATCGCATATCGGGGACACGCGAGTCGCCTGGGGACATCGGCGCATTGACATCGTAATGCGCTTATCGCTTTGGCCGCAGCCCTCCGTGCTCAGATACCCCAACGGAGAGCTTTGTGTCCCAGCTATGACAAGACGCAGGTGCTCCCGGACCCACAGGACATAACGTGTTGCGAACTCAGGTCGAAGAAAGCCGCAGAGGTGGAATTAGCTTTCAGTAAATCATGCTTTCTTTCCTGCGCCGATCCTGGACGTAAGGGTTCCCAATCCCATAGCTCAGGGATCGTCCAATGATACCATATAGCCGCATCTACACACGGCTTGTCCGCTGTTGCATTGCGTGTGCCATATTCTTAGCGTGGGATCCTACACCGACCAAATTACCTTCTACATCGCGCCCATAAGTCTTTAACATACCGTACTCCCGAGGAAAAGCAGACTCCAACAGTGCTTTGGATACATGAGAGCATTTTTGTAGACTCCCTCACCACTATATTAGCAAAGGTCTACAGAATAATTTCCAGTCAGCATACAGAAGACGTTCTCAATCCTTCGCGCATTACTCCCATTCAAGCAAACGAAAGCGAGACTTACCTGGTTTCCTTGGATTAACTGTCTAGAGATGGTGAGGTTCGTGGGCGTGTGGTGCGCTGGGAAAAAGGGGCGGAGTTTGAGAATGAGATACGGTCACTGTAGTGGTGTTCATTTATAAATCTCTTTCCTTTCTGTCATTGTATTAAGCAGACAAGATAGCTCTTGAGCATTGAAAGCGCAAAACTCAAAGAAGAGCTCAATCGATCGATTCAGCTATCGTGGATTCGAAAGCCATTTGAATGAAAAGCAAAGCGACCCCCAACCATTTTCCATAGAACAAGGTCTCGGAAGTTTATAATGATCCCCCCTCTGATACTTCTGCCCATCATCGTCCACCAGCCATCACGGCCTTATAATGCCCAAAGCTGAGCTCCAGCGTGCTCTCCAAGCCCACCTCATCCGTCATGGGCAGATCAAGGACCTTCGCCTTTTGAATTTCCTACTCTCCATTAGTCACCACACCTCTGGTCTCACTTGATTTGAACACACCTTGTCCTCGGCCTCCAACGCCTTCCTCCCCACCACAGCACTCATCTCCGCAACCGCCACCCGCTGCTCAAACTCCATCTCCGAGTCTGCCATCGCCGGCAATGCACTCAGCAATTCTCTCAACACCTCCGTCTCATCCTCCAAGTTCTCCTGCACCAGATCCACAAAGTCCAGATAGACCTGTCCGCCCTCCTCCCAGCCTTCGATCTGCTGGCGCCCTGCGGCCTCGAAGCCCTGCAGGAGATCCTGCAAGGTGCCGTAATCCTGCTCGATGATTGCCCGTGGGCCAACAGTCCGGCAAAGCACGGCGTGCGCCTCTTTCCAATTTTCTGCGCGCAGCAGATACTGCACTTCTCCCACGGCGTCTTCCCGCGAGCGCGCGAGGAGGGCTTTAGCCTCCCAGATCCATGATGTGGGAATCAGGAACTCGGTCGTTAAAGTCTGGAATTCTGCATCGGTGATCGCGTCAACGTGGTGAGCGAGTAGTGATTGGATAGCCTGCTCGCGCTGTTCTGGATCGGAGAGGTGTAGGGTGGCAAACAGCGCCCAAAGCCATTCTCCCGATGACTCGAGCTGGGTTGCAAAGTCCCAGGTTAGTTGGTCGCCTTTGCCGTTGTTGGCTTGGGGGAAGCGGAGGGCGAGCGCGTGATAGAGTTGGAAGCTCAGGCGGGCATTGAGCGGGTTGCCGGTAGCGTTCGGAGGGCCGACTATGTCCGCTAGGGGAGGAGCATCGGATGAGGCGTAGAGGTTGAGGAGTCCCCACAGGAGATCTTCTCGTGAGGAGGGGCTCGGGTCCTGCCAGTCACGAGGTACTGTTTCTTCCACGAACCAGGGCACTGGTTTCTTCCTTTCCCTGTGTTCGTTGGATTGAAGATCCTTTTTAAATTTCTGAACCGCGATTTCGAGGGGATCTTCTGGAAGAATCGAATACCAGAGGCGGAGGCCGAACGCACGTTTCCAATCCAAGCCGAAGCGCTCGCTGATAACAAAATGTCGAGCTATATCCTCCGCAGGACCCTTTTTGCCTTCGCAAAAACATGCATTACCGGTTAAGAGCTCGTAGAGCGCTCGGATAGGCTCGGTCATTTCAGACAAGGCCTTCAGGTCTCTCCACTGGTTGAGCTGATTAGCTATGTCTTCTCGCATGGATCTGTCACTTGGTAGCTGCGACATCAGTATTGCTAGTCGATAGTCCTTTCCCTTTGTGAGAGCGTCACAGGCATCGACGATCTTGTTTGCCGAGAGATACGCAATAGCACGCTCTTCAGCATTCGAGGCCGCTAAGGCTGCGTCTCGTGCACCGGGCTGACAGATCTTTTCCCAAAAGCTTGCCAGGATCACTTTGCGAATGCGGTCGCTAAAGCCTTCCGCACCGTTCGTCGGCAGGTCGGTAAGAACCGCTAAGTCAAGCGGGTCGAACAGAATAGCTGCGAGCTCCCAGACGCTTCGTTCGCGGGGTGAATCATGCTGGACCTCAGAGGCAATATCTTTGAGTGGAAGGGGCTGTGCTTCTGCGAATGGCACACCGTCTTCATCTTGTTCGATTCTGGTGTTGCTTCGCTGCTTACGAAGCGTTTCTGGGAGGAGCTATGCATCCGGTAAGCTTGTGCATCTGAGCCTCAAAACAGCGATGATGCTTACGTCTGCTGTAGGGGCGACCAATTTAGCCACAGCAATCTCCCGTCCTTCAGAAGAGATCGTATCCTGCTGCCTCACGAGAGTGTCACTTGTCTGTGTCGACTGGTCGTTCCGTTGAGGAAGCTGGCTTGGCTTCGAATAAAGGAGGATCGATCCTGGGCCCCAAGAGGGTTTGAGGGAGTCATGGAAATTCCTGTCTGATTCGTCCATGTTGCTTTCATCGAGCTTTGATCGCTTAGGATAGGGCCACTGTAAAGAAAGGTATGCTCAGCTAATGTTCTTCGATTTCATTCTAGATACATGACTGTTTAAACCAAGCAATTCAACCTGCCATTTCACCTCGCGAAGACTTCTGAGATTGATAATCAAACGGAAGGGAAGGAAATCAAACCTCAAAGCCTTTTCCCTTGCTCGACTGCTTCAGCCCTGTCTGGCTTTTCCGTGCCTGCTCTTTTCCGAAAATCGAATTCATCAGGTCGATGCTTGTTGCGAGATCATTGCCAGTGCCGATCGAGGCCACTTCAACTTTCGGCGTCTCGTTTCGCTCGCTAACAGAATCATCCTTCATATATGCCTGGTTCTCACGAAGTGCTTGACGATCCTGCTTTCGAGGACTTATGGTCCTCTGCAAATCATCCGCCCAGTCACCTGTAACGCTGAACTCTAAACGTTTCGGAGTGCCCAGTACGTCCATGTCCTGCTGAGAAAGCCCGAGAAGCGATCGCCGTTCATGAAGCTCTGGTTGGGGGAAAGACCCGGCCATGTCCATATCATCGTCTCGAATCACAAGTGATCTGTCCTCGACCCCACCAGTACCGGCCTGGACTTCGCTTGGCTCGTCAATACCACTCTCTGATGGTGAAGCGGCCAAGCTATCCTCTAAAAAAGACTTTTCCGTCTGTGATGCGTCCTCCATATCATCATCCTCGTCACTTGCGGCGCTGTCATCAAACGCGCCAGGTAAAAGTTTCTTCTTTCGAAATTCGAACGTGTCATCGGGGCTGGAGCTAGCATACGACGGTGGGTCCAAAGAGACGGTAGAGTCGCGCAGAGATGTCAACTTAGATGAGCCAGAGCCACCCTGAACATGGCGCAATCTTGGAGTCGGTGTATTCTGATCTGAGTTCATCGTACTCATTTGCAATGTATCTCCTTCGCTTGCGGTATCTTCATATTCGAGAGCGTACGTCGTGAAATGTGGCACCGTGAACACCCACACTCCGGTGTCTGCATTGTAGCTCACGAAATCCGTGCCGGGTACTTTCCGAAGCTTTTCAAGGTGCCTATTGAATCGTGGACCACTCTTCTCGTACATTGCTGCCTTGCGATCTCTCTGACGTGGCCAGGAATTCTCGAGGTAGATGGTCGATGGAACATTCAGCCCCATGCCCACCGGCGGCTTGTTGGTCGAGTCCGGGTATATGGTAAGTGAGCGAAGTGTTATCTGCGCAATCTTGTCAGGGATGTCTTCCAGGTTTACACTGTTGAGATCCACTGGCTCGTTGAAGACGGCATGACCGCAGCCCTCTCGGCCCACCTCAAAATCAGTAACCCTGGATTTTTGTTCTCGAAACATCTTATCGATGTCGGCCTTGGAAGGTCGCATGTAGTATTCGCCTGGCTGTGGATCTTCGTGAGACACTTGGCTTGAGAGCCGTTCCTTGGACGGAGCGGTAGTCTCTGGAGGTCCATCCTCGTGAACGATTGCAAGCTCGTTACCTTTCACTTGTTCCATTTCAGGCTGAGAGGAGATACCGTTCATTTTTGCACCACCAAACTTGTTCCCGCCACGTGAGTACCTTAGAAAGCCTTGTTCTTGAGCGCTCGGTTGGGCGCTATTGTTACTGTCGGTTGCAGTGGTGCCGTTGGTCAAAGTTCCATCCTCGCCGTTCTCATTGCCACCAACAGTGTTAGTGTCAAAGCTGACCTTCTTCTTCAGAATTCCTGGTTGCCGCGACTGGTCACTCTTATCCGGACTTGGCATTGCTGCTGCGCCACCGTTGCCAAATAGGTCAGTACGAAGGCTTCGATCAATGTTGAGCCTCTTTAAGCTACCGCCGCCCGAGTAGCGAGAGCTGCCGGCAGAGAACGCACCGGGAGAAAGTAGGCTCTCCCCATCACTATCGAAAGATCGGCGAAGGTTGCTGGTTGACAAGCTCTTGCCGAGGCCCCTACTAATGCTGCTGTGCAGGAGGCTGCAACTGAAACCTCCGGGGGTACTGATATTACTTGCAGCACTGGAAGGAGTCCCGTAAGTCGAATATGTGAAGCCATAGCCAGCAGGTCTTCGAGGTGTTACTAGTCGAGATGTTGATTGGGTAGGGTTGATCTTGTAAGTTGGTGGGATAGCGCTCTTCCGAATGGTTTTGCTGCCGTTGATCGGGGTTGCCATCGGTACCGGGCTAGCCTGTGGTGGTGGCGGAAGGCCATCGAAAATCGACGCACTGCCATAAGGATAACGATCCAGTAGTGATGCTGTCAATGTCTGTGGTGGAGCCAGAGCATTTTGCTGCTGCTGTGAGGTATTCAGAACACTTGCGTTGTTATTGTTGGAGCTCCCAAACAGTCCTCCAGGCTGCTGCTGCTGCTGATTGTTGGAGGTTGTAGGCCCAAACAACGAACCACCGGCAGGCTGCTGTTGATTGTTGTTACTGCCGAATAAGCCTCCGCCAGTAGAATTAGAATTTGCGAAGAGTCCACCTGGCTGTTGCTGCTGCTGATTATTGTTGTTCCCAAACAGGCCTCCGCCTTGGTTCTGTTGGCCTTGGTTCGCATTGTTGTTATTGAGGCCTGCACCAAAAAGGCTGGTCCCAGGGTTGGTCGCACTGGTCGCGTTGTTGTTTCCAAACAAACTCGTACCTGTGCTTGCGGGTTTTCCGAATAGAGATGTGCCACTCTGCTGGGTGTTGTTATTGTTGTTGTTACCGAAGAGTCCTCCTGTAGGCTGCTGCTGCTGCTGGTTGGTCGGTGTGCCGCTAAATAAACCACCCGTAGTATTCGTCGTGGGATTATTGCCAAAGAGGCCACCCGGTTTTTGTTGGTTATTCTGGCCAAACCCGCCAAAAGCAGGATTGGTATTGGACTGGTTTTGGTTCTGAGCATTGGCCCCAAACCCGCCAAAAGGATTTGACGCTGGCTGTTGCTGTTGATTATTGCCAAACCCCGTGTTAGGCTGCTGGTTGTTGTTATTACCGAATAAACCACCACCAGTATTCGTGTTCGTGTTATTGGAGCCAAATCCTGTACCCCCAGAGCCAAACCCCGTAGATGGATTGGTGTTGCCGAAGGAAAAGCCAGCTTTTGGTTGCTCCTGTTGCTGATTTCCGAAACCGCCAAACCCGGCATTAGTGTTATTGGAGGTCCCAAAAAGTCCACCGCTTGGTTGGGGGGTAGGTGCGTTGTTACCGAAGAGGCCTCCTGTTGCTGGCTTGTTGGCCTGACCAAATAGGCTGCCTCCGGTGTTCGTGTTTCCGAAGACATTATTCGCCTGCCCTCCACCAAACGGCGAAGAAGTATTGGCTGGTTGAGCACCAAATGAGTTGGATGTAGCATTGCTCGTCTGCCCACCAAAACCAGAAAACCCAAATGCGCCAGCTTGGCCGCTACCGTTGCCGAATCGCCGACCTTGGTTGTAGTCTGCCAATCTCAACTCCTAGGCCATGTCAGTGGCTACAGCATTGATTGAGGGGAATGATACTTACTTCGAAGCAGAAGTTCTTATAGGGCTGCATGAAAGTGACACTCTGATAATGATTGGTCGTGGTACCAGCGGCGTTGTCTTTCTCCTGCACGACTTGAAACGGGGTGCTGCCAGTACCTTGACATTCGGTGGTGCTAGTACCTAGAGCAGCTCCCAGTGTATTGCCAAAGGCGCCGGTGTTCTGGTTGTTGTTCTGACCAAAAGTATTGTTACCGGCGCCGCCCCCGAACAGGCTGCCTCCCGTGTTGTTTTGTGCACCAAAGGCAGGCTTGTTGGTAGCACCGAACATGCCTCCACCAGAATTGGCGTTGTTGGCGTTGCTGCCAAATCCGCCGAAGCCCGTCGAAGGACCGCTGGTCGCAGTATTGCTGCCAAAAAGACCACCACCACTCGTAGTGTTAGTTGTGGCGCCGAAACCACTCCGATTGCCACCAAAGGGAGACGCCGTATTCCCTGATCCGAAACCGGTGCCTGGATTAATGATGTTTGTCAGCAAAATGTCGTAAATCTGCGAACGATGCCTTTCCGCGGGATCGAAGAGTAAGTCTAGACATAATGTACTATTTATGACCAGTGAACAAACATGCGATAACAATGCCTGAATGGACAGGCAGTCTGGGGCCTTCATTGATCTTGCAGCCACTTGCGGTGCGGTAGCAGACTGCCATTGACCAAGTCTCTCTTCGCCCGACAAAATGAGACCCAAGATGTACACATCAGAGCAACTGACAGGGCATGCCTTTTCCCATAGAAAATCCGATAGAGCATGGTTATTGAGATTTCAGGGACGGACGAATCAACCCAATGCAGACGAGTTACCAAACTGCAACGTACCTCCAGATCCGAAGCCAGTGTTTGGACTACCACCGAAGAGCCCCCCACCAGTGTTATTAGGTGTTGCGCCAAAGCCAGCGTTCGCTTGCTGACCGAAACCTAGAGGGCGCGAGAGTATGTATGTTAGACCATATACGGACGATGCATTCGAACTGGCACTATGGCGTCGTATATCCAGAAGTCCAGGAAGGCGCAACACAGTAAGGAAAAAACTCACCGGTTCCCGTATTGTTATTAGACCCAAATCCTCCAAAGCCCGTACCCTGCTGCTGCTGATTATTCTGCTGGCCGAAGCCACCCCCTCCGAAGAGAGACATGATGGTTGATCCGATGCGGCCAACGACGGGAGCAGAATTGTAAGAACAGCTGGGGAAGGAGTGACTTCAATATTGTGTGTGGGCTTCGATTGGGTGTCGCGACGGGAGCGCAGGGATGACTCCTTTAGGTACGAATTGTAGGAGAAGAGTCGGCCATGACCAGTTGACGTGGATTGAGGTCGATTGAAGAAGTAGAGCGGGAGTGAAAGTGTTGGAAGATTGTGGGAGTGATGAATGGTAGTACTGTGAAGCACGACGCGCTCTTTGATCTTAACGTTGAAGTCGGCTAAGGCAGATGTGGAATGAGTCTGGAAAATACGCTCGATAAGCACAGAACTAGGCACCGACACCAGAATCCCAGGCTACCGTCACCAAGCCTAGAACCAACCCTAGGCATACAGCACTTGGGCCTAGCTAGCCTGCAGCCTGCAAAGATTGTATGACTCCCCTAAGGTACCTTATGCTTATCGACACAAGATCTGAATATACGGTTGGATCATCGTGATCGTGCATGCCCTTCTCGCGTGCTTATGACAAAGCTATTTCGGGTCGACGCCGTCACCACCGTTGCCTCAATCTACTTCGAACCCATGATAGTGCTTTGGCTATTTGACATTGATTTTCTATGTTGTGGTATGGTTTGGAGCTGATCCCGATTGCATGTATGTGCGTACACTAGGCCAGAATATCAGAACGAGCGGATCTTCGTCCCTCTCAAGGTACCGGATTTCATAGGAAACATACGGACGGCCTCGCAAACCCTTTGCAGGATGGGTCGAGCAAATTATATCGATGTTTGCGCATGGATATGTACTTGATCGTCATTGCTCCACCTTCCAACTTTGTGTGCCAGTTGTGGTCTGGGCCGTTATTCATAATGCCTTTATACGAGGTGAAGCCCTGTTCCAAGGATCGGTTCATTCGATATGTGGAGCATCGTCGTCGCCTCTCTGGACTTTAAAAGGAGCCCTCCCATGGCGCTGCCTAGCCGAGACGATCCGTGAGGTGGCGTGGGTTGATCGACTGGTGCGGATGTTTTGTGGCAACCTTCCCCAACAATTTTCGCCATAGTCCCATCTTCTCGCAGAGACAAGGCGTGCAGACTTGTGTGCGATGGTAGCTGTATCGATATCTGATCGCCACTGCTCGTAGGTAGAGGGCGATATGGATGGCAACCATTGGGCGCTGTTATTTGAGGATATGTCGAGTATAAACTGAAAAATCGAATACCTCATACTCCAACCTGTTATTCAGTTACGCCGTACTGCTGCTTATACTCTACAACCCTTCGCATGTCAACTTCTTGATCCTGCACTCCCAGTACCTTGATCAAGTCGTTCAGATCAATGATGGATAACACTGGTACCTTGTATGTCTTCTGGACTTCGCGGATTGCACTCCCACCACCATCGGCTCGCATGCGCTCCATGCGGTCGAGAGCTACAATGACTCCCACAAGCTCGCCTAGGATCCTTTAGTTGAAGTTTGTGAGGTAGACAATGTGGAGTGGTTTTACCCCCTTCGGCATTGATTATATCAATGCCCTCCTTGATGGCTGTTCCTGCCGTAATCACATCGTCGATAATCATTACTCGCTTGCCTCGTAAGGGTGCCCCTATCAAACTCCCTCCGTCGCCGTGGGCTTTCACCTCCTTTCTGTTGAAGGTGCAACCGACGTGTCCAAATTTCCCCGGCTCTAGTCTAGCTAGCTCACCAAATGTAGCAGCGGCAAGTGGTATTCCTTTATAAGCAGGCTTGGAGATCCAGAGTCAGCGTTCCTGCGTCAAGGTTCGGTGTCTCGCTTGTCTGAGAGATGGTCAAAGGAGATATGTAGGAAGACTATCGAGGAAATAGCCAAGGTTGGCTTCGACTACTGACCCCGAAAAGAACGTCAAAAGAGAAACTGGGGTTGGCAGATGCATATGTGACAATGCATTGAGCGTAAGCCGTCTGCACGGAGCGAAACAGTGTAGCGTTGTTCTGAAAGAGGCCACAATTGAAGAAATACGGTGATTCGCGGCCACTTTTGAGCTTGTATGTGCCAAATGTCAAGACCTTGGCGTCTAGGCAAGATTGGAGGAAAGCAGCTTTGTAAGGTTGGATAGCCGTGTCTGCCATTGCTCCCCTAGGCCGCGGTGAAATATGTAGATAATTGGATAGGTCCAGGGCAATATTCAACCGGACGTCCAAGGCTCACAGCATACAAAATGAGCTGCTAAAAGGCAAACATGCGCATTTTATCTCAGGAACATCCAGACGCGTTAGTGTAATCGGATTTGCGTCCTTTTTTTCTTCTTCTGTGACTGTCTTAAGAGGGTGAAATGAACAAGGCTTCCCGCGCAACGATCAATTGGAAGCCTCGCTTGCTTAGGGCTGTAGATCGTCACGAGCAAGGCTTGGCGCGTTCTGGGCGCGTCTTCCATCACCCCTCCGCATCACGTCCTCGATTTTTATAGACACAACATCGATTGCTAATTGAATTGAAGCGGCTCGTCGAGGCGAATATCGATGGCATCTTCAACGCACCCATCCTTCCCCTCGCGACAGTACGGCTCAAATCTCGGCAAGCTCCCGGACAGATCTCTCGGCACCACGTTCGGCGCATCCACAGCGCAACAGAAGCGTGAACATGAGCGGGCAGAACGAGAGCGCGAACGATTAGAAAGAGAACGTATCGAGCGGGAGGAGCAGAACCAATTGACGGAGGAGCAAAGAGAAGAGATAAAAGAAGCTGTGAGCAACATCCACCAACGCAAATTACACTATTCTCGAGGCTTGGTTGGCAAAGTATGATCATTAATGATGCATTGCGGTAGTTCAACCTCTTCGACCTAGACAAAGACCAGAAGATCGACTATCACGAGCTCAAAGTCGCCATGAAAGCCCTCGGCTTCGACATTCCCAAATCCGAAATCCTCTCGATCCTCCAAACCCACGGCTCCTCCTCCCAACCACCCTCCAACAACCCCAACGCCTTGCACCAGCCCCGCCTCCTCATTGACTTTGCGCATTTCCAGACCGTCATGACGCAAAAAATATTAGCGCGAGATCCGCGGGAGGAAATCCTACGGGCGTTTGATTTGTTCGATGAAGGGGGAAAGGGGAAGATTAACCTCAATGATCTGAGGAGGGTGGCGAGGGAGCTGGGAGAGGGTTTGGAAGAGGAGGAGCTCATGGCTATGATTGAGGAATTTGATCTCGATGGGGATGGGGCAATCAACAGGGAGGAGTTCTTGGCGATATGCTTGCAGTGATGATAGCGACTGGGACTTTGGAGGGCATGAGCATGGCGTTCAGGGGGGTTCAAGGCAATCCGGATGGGGATCTATTCGGATTGACAAAGCAAAGTAGCGGGCTCAAACAGCATGAGGAAATTACATTTATATTGAGTGGAAACGGGTGACCAGAATTCAACCTTCGAGAAGCACCTTACGCCGTCCAAGCCCAGCAATCAAGTCTCCCACAAACATCGACGACGCCCATATCCATGGTGAGCCGGATGGAGCATCCCGAACTTGGTCGCTCAGCTACCATAAGCACACCGGCCATATGGTCTTCCGGAAGGATTTATGCATCTTTGTCGAGCTCGGACAGACACCCATCAAGAGCCTTCCTCCCAATACACTCGATCTGAGTCTCTGTTGCACCGGCCTTACTAAGATTTCTCATTGCACGGAAAACGTGAGCAGCGCATTTAAGCTGTCTTGCGCATTCTTCGTGTAGCCTTGCACAAGCTTCGTGTTGTCGAACCACGTCTCCTCCCTCTTCGATTTCTTCGGCAAGCTTGCTTAATTCGGCGGGGGTCAGTCCTCGTGATTCGACATCCTCTACAGTGTCATTGACCTTGGTCATGTCTGGATCGATCGTAACCTTCAAAGCTGAGTTAGCATGGTGCTGTTTGTGGTGACAGAAAGGACCTTACAGAGATTGTCTGCATTGTTGGTAGTTTCTCTAATCAAAGTTGCTGTATCTTCAGATCTATAGAGGCTCGATTGAAGATATTGAAAGCTGTTCTAGAGATGTGGAGGTATGATATGTGTGTTTGAGAGACAGGTGGGGAGTGCACCTTGTATAAGAGACAGGTCTTGTGCAGCTTGAGGTAATACGAGAGAAATCTTTTCATTCATTGTTGGACCACAGAAAATTCAACGTGGCTGATATGGCTTTTCTGAGCATAAATCTCTGATTCCTCCAATTGACACATATTCCTTTCAGTATTCAGATTCTCTCATTCTGAAGCTTACTACCCATACAAGCTGGAAGTACCCTATATCAGTGAGTTCATTATCGTATATTCCCGTCGATGTCGTAATCTTCATCGATCCCCGTAAAAACACTGTGCTCATGGCAAGCTTGTGCAACAACAGATCGGACCACGTATCGGCGGTAGCTGTGCCTGAGAGCTCTATACATGGCGGCTGTACGGATGGATTCGGCGAAAGTATTGGTTAGGCACTCCGGCTTCGTCGACATTCTCGTGCTTGGGTTTAAATCTGACGCTTGTTTTGAACATCATGTCACACATGTATCATGATTCGTTGATGGTCCCCTCTTAATCGCTGGACACAGCTTGGAAAGAACTCGTTTCATCTGATGAGCGATCCAACGCAAGGAGATGGTGTCCGAGTAAGCGGTCTGCCCTATGCTGCAAGGGTCAATTATCACCAGCTGATCTCGCACGTGCTCATTGATATGCTGTACTGTGATGGCACCGAAACTTTCGTCGTACTCTGGAAGATAACGTTGTCCGAGGCACGGTCGAGATGTCGAATGGAGACTATAAGGTCCGAGGGGTATACATCTGAAGCACTGGCGGGGCGCAGTCGGCGCCATTGGTAGGGAATTCGCCCCAGCATTTCACGATATGCCGGCGAGGGTGGAAAGCGCGAAGAATTGACGCCTAGCTGCTCTTCTGATGTGAGATGGGTATATAGATCCCTGCGGCGACTCATCGTATCGTTGTTTTGGTAAATGATTCGTCCATTGACGGATGATAGCGTTGCGTTGCAGAGGATGGCGAGAGTGTGATCCACCAACCTTAGATATCAGGAAGCCTCAAAGAATCATCCACAGCCCAGCTTGATGCATCAATAGTGTATTTGAATCTGGGCCTTCGATCGTATACGTGGATGGTTGAACGTAATTCGTTTACTGGGACTGAAACATTTTGGCAAACGAGCGGGTATGTAGTCATATATCGCTGGCCGAGCCTTGCGACCGATCAATTTCTTCCTTCCGGGAGATCCGGTTTTGAGGGAGTAAGACCCCGTCATAGTCCATTCTGTAGACCGTTGGGACTTCCATCTTTTCGCTCGCTGTGCACGAAATCGACTAGGTCTTCAATGGTACACACTCTCAGACCCCATCTTTCCCCAAACTTGAGACAGCTATCCCGTCGCATCATACCCCCACCTCTTCGCTCGGACGATCCTACGATCTCTTCACCATCATCCACTAGCTCACAGATGACGCCTGCCGGCCGCTTGCCCGCCAGCCGACAGAACTCCACTGCTGCTTCTGTATGTCCTTTTCGCTCTAGGATACCGCCATACCGTGCGCGAAGTGGGAAGACATGCCCCGGACGTCGGAATGACGAGGATGTAGAACCTTGAGCGGCGAGTGTACGACATGTGAGTGCCCGGTCATGTGCAGATATACCCGTTGTCACAGAAGGGTCAGAGGCATCCACAGAGATAGTATACGCCGTTCGATTTGGGTCCTCGTTGCTATTGACCATCTGAGGAAGTGATAGGGAAGCGCAGGTATGCGAGGGTATTGGAGCGCAGATGAGGCCACTGTGAACGCAGATTTCAGCATACATACCGTTCTTCGTTGAACGATTAAGCTACCTTGTATGTCGTATCATGAAAGCCATCTTTTCTGTAGTGATGTCCTCCGCGGCAATAATGAGGTCACCTTCGTTTTCGCGATCCGTAGAGTCCAGTACGACAATGAATTCACCATCTCCAAAGGCTGCTATGGTCTGTTCGATGCTGTCGAAGCGTAGCTTCGAAACGCCATCGATGGACATGCAGACTCTCGATCGAGTACTGACAAAGTGAAGGGTAAGATCGGGATATGGGATGCGTTTGGTGTGGTGGAAATCGATTAGAAAGGACAATTGGCTTTGCTGTTCCGGCGGGCTGCTTTTAGGTCGAGGATCATTACAAATTCAAGCAAACCAAAAGATGCACAATCAAAGTGGGACCACAAGAGGGATAGGCAGTGAAGGACTAAGAATTGAGAAAAGCAACATGTAAATAAATTACAATTATATGGCAAGTCGGAATCCGAAGATACTGTCAGCCTGCGTCAGCATGCTCCAATGACGCTGAGCTTGTTCGGATGGAAGAACGATAAGCCGAGTACCCCTGCTGAGAGCGACGACATCCCATCTCCGTTCCTCCAGTTCGCTGCATACCAGTCGTAAATCTATTCCTACTCATCCGCCAGACCTCAGAAGACACAATTGTCGTTTTTCGCATGTACTCAGCGTCTTCAGGCATTGAACGAGCCGAGGTGGACCGGCAAGGCAACAAGATGCACAATGGACATAGATATTCTTGACCAAGTATGTACACCCGGAAAAGCAATCAACATAGACAGGACAATGGTTGTGCGCAGCTGATAGCCCCAAAAGCGTGCAGCTATAACCAAGCAAGTGCTTCGCCGTGAATTTTTTTTGCAATAGACTTCCCAGAACACCCAGATCCCTGATGTCTTGTACGTGCGCGTATTGATCAAGATGGCGAAAGTTGTAAAGTTCCCTCGGCTCTTCGCTTCTCGTGCAGTGCTCCTGCAACTTTTCCGTAAGGACCAAATGGATCTTCCGTATAGTGATGGTACACCTTGTGGTCGACGAAGGGGACTTTGGAGTCAAATCGTCTGAAGATGTTGCGATCGGGCTCCAACATCCAACGGTCTTTCGCAAGCCATGGCTCGATCCCATCTGGGCAGTGGTACGTCTTGGCGTTGTGCACATATCTTACCATGTCGGTGCCTGGGATCCTAAGCCTGCAGTTGACTCGACGTATGGGACGCTCTCTTCGCTGGAGCCCCTGCGTACTCTGTGCTTGCTGCATTTGTCGATCTTGGGTACGGATGCGTGCTCTTGTATTGACGTCTCGAAAGGACTCAGTTGCCTTTGCGGTAGTAGGGACTTCTCCTGGATCAGCAGTTCCCAAGTAGGCAGGTATGCTCCACAGTTGTGCACGGCGCATGTTTCCTTCAATGTCTTCTTCTGTTTTCATATAGCGGGCTGTCCGCTTGTTACCGTTGCCTGCAGCTCGTCAGTAGTGCTCTTCCAAAAGATTATTGCTAGTCGGAATCCAATTACTGTCTGCTGAACTCGGCAGGTCTCCATCAGGCAACCTTTTGATAGCAGGGCCTCCTGAACGCCTACTTTGTTGTAAGTCATTGTATTTCATAGTGTCGAAGTATCTTTAATGCTGAACTTACTGCTTGACACGCGCTTTCTTTGGCATCTTCCTAGATTGGAGTAGAGGCTATGGAGTTCTGGGGGACCGTTGTTGAAAAATTCAACGCCGAAGTGATTGCGAGCTTGACGGTAGTTGTTTGCGTGTAATCTTGTTAGCTTTCGTACGATGAGAGATGTTGTAAGAGATGAGATCAGAAGAGCGTGGAAAAACCTTTATCAAGTAGGAAGCAATCGTCAGAATTGACTCACAACCGTCCCATACTTGAGAAGCTGGTTATTCCGCAAAGGAGACTGCCAAGATTTGTCTGAGGTGTACAACACAGAAACCAATGAGAGAAAGTGCGGGATTTTCGAAGTTTTTCTGCAGTGATTCCCTCTGACTAGGATCAGGGATCTCCAGTATATACATATATTAAAATTGTGGCCTGTTGAAGTAATCGTAGATATGACGCAGACCTGGTCGAGTGGAATCGCTTGTTCTTCGTGGCAAGACATGCACTTCCCACTTATCTTCATCACAACATCTTCGGCAATTCAATTAAATACCCGTCGCCGTCGGTTCGATTCCTCTTGTGTCCCCCAAATCGTTCATCTAATAATTACCCCTTGACTTCACACTCCCTCAGATGACCAGGCACCTGCAGACTACGGAGAGATGTAGGATTCAAATATCTCCGAACTCTTTTGCTATTTCATGGAAGGTTTGAACACACCTGAAGCGAGTACCGAAGCAGAGAGCTTGCACCCTTGCAAGCCAAACCATACCATTGGTTCTACACCATGGTTTGTCCCTATGATCGTATTTTCAACAGCGCCAGCAGCTAAATGTTCCATTCAATAATCGGTGCTATTGCAGGGTATACAAAATCTCTCCCGATCCACGTACGGTCTTTGCTCGTAGGCTGTTGTGTAATCCCACTTGTCTCTCTGAGCTTCTGCAAGCAACATGTCAATGTAAATTCTGCTCAAGTCAAATTGATTCGAGGCGGTATTACAGCATGTAGTTTTAGTCGTGTGAATTGGTCAAGTTAATGAAGTGAATCTTCCACGCTCTCTGGTCATGCAATACCCCTGACGGAAACTAACGATACATTGACATATCTGGACTAGCGCCACGGCAGATCAATTTCTCCGAATGACTGATATTGCCGAGATGGCAGGAGAATTCTTAGAGTTTACTGATACTTTGCAATCCCGGTAATATCTAAGTAACATTCTACTCGCGAAGGTAGCGGGATGGCCAGGAGATGTCCTCAAATGGTATCAGTAGGAGGAAGGATCCAAGCATCCAGCGCGCCCTCCATGTCCACTACCCTTTCTGGTTTGGAGGATCAGCTTCGTGCTTTGCTGCATCGGTGACACACCCTTTGGACCTGAGTACTCTTGCCTTGATGCCTTGCTGTACTTCTCAAATGAAGCTAACATGATACATAGTCAAGGTAGGACCCTCAATGGCAGCCCCTCCACTCCTTCCAGCAAAAGAGCTTGCTCACCATCTGCAGGTCCGCCTCCAAACTCGTGCCCCCGATGGCCCTAAAGGCATGTTCAACACCTTTCTCCACATCCTCCGCAACGACTCTTTCCTCGGCCTCTACAACGGCGTAAGCTTCCCCCATCCCCCCACATACTCCCAATCCGAGCCAACCCCCTAACCTCTTACCCCACACACAGCTCTCCGCCTCCCTCCTCCGCCAACTAACCTACTCCACAACCCGTTTCGGAGTCTACGAAGAACTCAAAGAAACCTTCACCACCGCCCGCTCCACCCCCTCCTTCCTCTCCCTCGTCGCCATGGCCTCCACCTCCGGCTTCCTCGGCGGCGTCGCCGGCAACCCCGCCGACGTGCTGAACGTCCGCATGCAGCACGACGCGGCCCTCCCACCTGCCGATCGTCGGAACTACAAGAACGCCATCGACGGCATCCTGAGAATGACGCGCGAAGAGGGCTGGCGCAGTCTCTTCCGCGGCGTCTGGCCTAACAGCGCGCGGGCCGTCCTCATGACAGCTTCACAACTAGCGTCCTACGACGGCTTCAAGCGCATCCTACTCTCGCACACGCCGCTGGAAGATAACCTGACAGCGCATTTCAGCGCGTCGTTCCTGGCTGGGTTCGTGGCGACGACGATATGCAGCCCTGTGGATGTGATCAAGACGAGGGTGATGAGCGCGAAGGAGAAGGAGAGTCTGCCGCGGCTGTTGGCGAGGATATGGAGGGCGGAGGGCGTGGGGTGGATGTTTAGGGGGTGGGTGCCGAGTTTTATACGGTTGGGGCCGCATACGATTGCTACGTTCCTGTTTCTGGAACAGCATAAGAAGATCTATAGACGGTGGCGTAGGGTTGAGGGATGAGGTGTGCTTGAGCACTGGTGTGCGGGATTTTGACCGACATGCGGTCATACCGAGCATTGAATGCTACTACGTGAGGGGTTCGACGGTGTAATATAGATACGAGGCGCTCCTAGCTTCAGATACATAAATGGTAGCAGACCGCACATACATTGTGGTTCAGATCATGAAGATTCGCTACTGGCAAGGCGTGAAGTCGTGAAAGCGTGCAGGCGTGAACGAGTAAAGGAGCGATGGCGTGGACACGTGAAGCGTGGAGGCGTGAAAGCGTGGAGGCGTGAAAGCGTGGAAGCCTAATACCGCTGATATAACTGATTTGTCGGGCAAATTACGCCTGAAGAGACTACTAGCCCTAACATATACCATTGGACTAAAGTAGGCAGCAGAAAGTCCGTCCGGCATGTCATGTGAGTAAGCACACGACGGCAAAAACCAGTACTATCAGTATTTCCGAGAACGCCAAGGGCCAACAGGACTAATGACCCACCGCCAGTGACTCCAAGCACCTTCCCCAAAGGCCAGTCAGTGAGATGGTGGACAAGCTGTACCGCCCGAGCCCTGAACGCTCACATCCTGTCCGCCTCGTCCGTCCGCCTCAGCGTCCTAATGACCTCCTCATAAATCGTCTTCCCCGGCAGTGGCGGGACCGCATTCCCAATCTGCCTGACTACTGCCGTACGAGTGCCGACAAAGACGAAGTCTACGTAAAGTCAATCAGTCAATTCAGCCTATGATTTCTCGTACACATAGCAGACTCCAAGAGAGATTGAGAAATGTTTAGCACCACTCACCTCGCGGAAACGTCTGCAAACAAGCAAATTCACGCTCTGTGAAGCCCCGGTGGCCGCTAGGGTGATAGTTGTCATCACCTCCGGCAGTGGCAATCAGGCTTCGCAGCGGGTTGTTCGCATCGTAGGGGCGTTTAGGGTAGGGCAGGTCCTTGGGGTGATGATTAGGTGCGTTCGGCGGGATGTTGCTGATCGTAGAGGCGATAGTCTGAGGGTTGTTGATGTGGGTTGGAGCAGGGAAGGCAGGGAGCGTCTCGCCGGGTCTGGAGGGAAGGTCTATCAGTGGATTGACGAGTTGACGGAGTGTTGTTGGTGAGGGTACGGTCAATCCATCCAGAAGAATCGGATGACAAGACGACGGAAAGTGGATGGACTTACCCAGCAGCAATGAGTACCACCCGACGACGAGCTTGAGGGACTCCATACTCGATGAAGTTCATGACTTTCCACCGCACGCTGTATCCTTGTTCCGTCAAGCTGTTGACGACGCACTTGAAGAAGTTTCGGTTGACTTCATGTAGAAGGCCAAAAGTCTCCTCCATGGTGATAATTCTTGGCTTTATCATTTTCACCAGATCGTTAACTGCGAGTATGACGACTTGCTTGTCTTCAAAATCTTCCGGTTTCACCGTCTGCGCCGGACTAAAGCTCTGACATGGCGGTGACATGTGGAGTACGTCCACGTGGTATTGTGCTGGAGGGTAGATTGAAGCATTAAGGAAGTGCTCGACCGAGGTGCATTCTCCCGTGGCGTCCTTGAAGTTGAGTTGGTAGGTCCGCATAGCATCAATGTTGAAATCTAGGCCCCAGCGTACCATTAGTCCAGCCAGTTGAGCACCACATGACATGCCTCCACCGCCGCAGAACACATCACCGAATGTGTAAGGCTTGTGGCGTGCTGTTGGATTAGGGACTTCTTGAACATCGTCGTCGTCATTCAATTCAGGTTCACCAAGCAGCGTCATGCTACTGACGCTGCGTCTCAGCCGCCTCATAGTAGGCGACTCGTCGCCTCTGTAGTCGGCGCGTAAGTCTGTAGGATCTTCCCAACACTCACCGTCAGTCTCTTCTGACGCCAGGTTACGAACGCACTTCTCGACGAAGCTGAATGAATTATCCTTTGCTTTTTGGGCTTGTTCCTTATAGAGAACTTCGTATTTCATCCTACAAAAAAGGATACCCTCGTCTTTGTAGAGGGTGGTCGTAGGCGGCCACTTCATGGTATGCTTGACATTCAGACTTTCGTAGCGTTTGTTGGTCATCCTAAGCTTACGCATGCGGAGTACCTCGCCGAGTGGTATCTCTTCCTTTTCGACAGAGCCATCTATGAATATTTCTTCTACCCAGATGACCTCATTTGCGTGCTTTGTGACAATGCCATCGAGCTTGTGCGAGCGCTGGAACCTAAGGCCTTGAAGATACACCTCCGTCGTGTCGGCTTGAACGATAAGCCGAATTCGTGCAAAATCACCACCTTTCAGCTCAACGGTTTTGCCTTTGCGCAACAGCATATTTCCGGAGTGGAAAGTCGACAGACTGCTTCGTTGTAAAGGCATTTCGTTGGGCTCGGATATACCTGTCCATACGTCAGGCTTCGGCGAGTAAATCGATGCTGAGAGAGTGAGATCTACCGTTTGTGATCATATAGTCCTCTTCTTCAGTGCTCTCTTGTTCGTTCTCATCCCCCCGACCTCTACTTTCTCCGCTGTCGCTGTCACTGTCACTGTCTAGCTCGATTTCTGTACTAGCCTCCTCCTGGCTGTCATCACCTTTCTCGCTACCGCCGTCACTGCCACTGTCTAGCTCGATATCTGTGGCAGTCGTCTCACCACTGCTCAAGTCGCTACTCTCGACGCTGCTGTAAAGGCTGTCCGCACTGCTGCTATCATCGAGCTGCATACGATTGGACTCAAAATTATTAGGCTGTGTGTAGTCATCCAGGCCAATGATGTCAGGTAAGGTTGTAGAAGGTGTGGAGGAGACTCCGGCAGGTGAGCGAAAGCAGAGCATTTCCGAGTGGCGCAGGGTTGTTCAAAGTCAAGTGAGGTTTAGAGCTCAAAAGTCAGTGTACGAGTGTAAGGGTCCACAGTATCAGGAAATTGACGACAGGCACTGGCGAAAATTAAACCCAATGTCGTTCTTCTTCCAGTCAGCATCAGGTGAGTGAGGTTCTTGAGGAGTAAACAAGCATCTGTCGGCAAAAACTCCTGGGGTATTCTTACCTCTTTCTAATGCGGAAAGTCAAAGAGATGAGTTATGCAATCTTAACTATGTGGTAAACCTAGCGATCGAGTCCAAAGCAATACAAGTGCCTCAGAGAGGCTGTAGATATGATGGAGTCTTTGTAGGATCACGAGAACCGATTGAGAAGCCCAGAGATTTGTTCGACGACTAGATAGACGTTGTGATTCCATAGTAGGCAGGAAAATGAATAGCCGGCATGAAGATCTATGCACATCCTCGTAGGTGCAGCATGACCTCCCCAACGTGAATGCGTTGTTCTTGCTGTCACGAGAATATTTTCATTCTGGCATGCTTTGACCTGCAGGGGTTGATTTGGACAGTGAGTCGTCTTCTCTACAGGAGGGGTTGCAATCAACCACTGTATCAGTGATTGATAAGGGGATTTGGGTAGCGGCCGCCTCAGTGGGTGCTCCTTGCGCGGGTTTTTGGATAAGAAAAAGCCATATAGACCTATTCCCGCCGTTGATACGCGCAGAAATCGCGAGATGATTAAGGTACCAAACCTTGCAATACGCAACCAAAGGAGGCTCCAGAGAAGAAAACTGCTCGTAGTTGCCGAGCTCGATTTCCCCATGACGAGGCGAGCCGGTGCGGAGGATTTGGCTATAGCACGCGAGACTGAATTGCACCTGGTTGATCCTTGGTTTCAGTCATCATGTTACGTAGATCTTAGCTAGTCTTGATGTTGCAGATGGCTTACAAAGCTGGCGCATCCCAAGCATCTCTACAGATCTGCATGAGTGCTGCCTGCTTGAAAGGAAAAGCGATTTCCCTTTCTTGGTGAAAACCGACTTGGAGCAAATACGAGATGAACCTGTGGCGCCATCGTCAGTTATGAGCTGCACATTGTTGCTGGAGTCAGATAGGGAAGTCACTTCTCGTTATCCACTCTTGGCTCTACCAAAACATTCTCTGTCCTCTGGTCTGCTAGCCAGCAGTAGTGCACCAAAGCACTCATCCAGATCTTTACTCTGTGTGGGCCGCGAAATTCCTGTTCGCCTACCAAGGCATGAATGCCTCTATCCCAGTCAGTGGCGTCCCTGCCAGTGATATACTTACCCAATTGATCCTCTTTAACCCAATAGATCTCAAAGTACCCAAAAGGTTTCCCATCCCAACAACCCAGAACGGGGAAGCTATGCTTGCTGTTTAGTGCTCTTCGCAGAAATGTTTCTTGTGTCTCTACCGGCCCAGCTGCGCCCCAAGAAGCATTGACCCGAGGATTGTTCATCCACTCGTGAAGGAGCTCGGTATCGCTTGGTTGGATAGCGAGATTTCCCAACATTGGTACAGTTGATGATGAAAATGCGGAGTTTGGTGGGAGAAAATTGGGTGGTGTAGCGGTAGAGACAGGTCCTCGATGAGTGGGAGCTTTCTGTGAAAGCGAGGCGGTTCGAAAACTCAAAAATTGTCCAATGCTAGGAATGTAGCGGGTATAGAAGACTTCTCCCTGAGCTGGAGGTTTTGGTCGAACAGGATGTCTAACGCCGTGGGTCATGATGTGCTGGGGAGGAGGTGGAGGATAGAATGTCGGTAGATGGCTGCTCGATGCGAACGGCCCAGGCGAAGGAGGGGACCAAAGGCCATGCGAGGGCTCTGCTCCTGGTGTCTCTCGACTCGGCGAAACCTGACCCGATGCATCCCTGTTTGGTGAACCCGGTCTAGATGGCAGAGGAGTAGCGCCAGGGAACGGTGAATGCATTGTCGGCGAAAGTGTGAATAAGAATATGCGAGCATCCAATTGCCAGAAAGAGCGTTGGCCGACGAACATCTCCTTCCAGCCATGACCACTTCGATTATCAGTATTGTCTCCTACACAAGATTCCTCGCTGCTGATAAGCCCCATTCGCTCCAATTTCGGGAACAGAAGCTTGCTCTTGAATATGCCTTCTCTTTTGATGTGTATACGCCAATCGCCCTTGGGTCGGCCAGCCTCCGGTATACTTGAGGATACACCTGCTGTAAGATGCGGATTGGGCGGGGGCTGGCTGTGGCTTTAGTCTGTCACCTTCAGGTATATGTGCCTAGGATTACCTGATGGAAATACCACCAAAGAGTAGCCCATAACATCATTGCTATTTGCCGGGTGGGTGAAGTGGCCGGTTTGAAATCGATGTTGCTAGGGTTCGAAATGGAGGATATGAAGAGGTTGTCATTGTGCAAGGTTGGACTTCGATAGCGGTGGACATGGCTCTTCTTGCGCCCATAAAGATTGGTTTCTTCGTCCGATCCCGAATTGGGCTCGAGCTCTTCCTCCGACTCGATTATGATCGTCCATCCGGGAGGAAATACCGATTGGTGGACATTCAAGTCATTGGATTTGAATGACAGCCCCGCGAAGACGGGGGAGACAGTAAGTGTCTGGCCATTGGGTAGATGGACAATTGTGGGCGCCATGCTGGAGGAGCATAAAAGCTCGGCTGGCCTCGAGCCATTAGTTTTTCGAGGCCGCACAGAGCAAGCGCATCATAGGTACCCAACATCAAAATGGAAAAGGGTCCGATAGCTCGGCGCTGATTGCCGATCATCCGCCCTTCATGATCACGTGTTTGATAGTCAGGCTAAGGTAGTACTTCTACTTGTAGTTCTAGCCCAGCATGATTGACTCGCAGGAAAAAGTCTGTTCGAGATGGTGCGGCTTTCAGGGGATTGAGTCGCACCACCACGCCTCTTGACCGCCTTGAAGATTCACTCCATACTGGGGCGATCAATTGTAGAGCGCTTTTCTATTCAACGAGTCTCGGGCTTTACTCGTCTTCGAGCATTTGAAGGCGATAAAGGGCCGGAAAACTTGATGCTAGATACGTCCGCTAACATGATCTTGCAGATGGAATCCTAATGAAGAAATGATACAGAAAGCTTTCAACAAAATTATTATATGATACTAATAAAGACAGGTTGCGCTGCTCCAATTGCAACAGTGATTCAATTGACGAATTACCAAGTTGAGTTGTAGTGGAAAAGTAAGGATATGGCTTGCCCAAAGGAGTAATGTTGGCAATTAAATCGCTATTACAAAATTTGAAACAGTACTTCGTATTAGGGGGGCTAAATGTTATTTTGGACAGGGCTCATTTTGCCTAGCCCTCACCTTAATAAACCCTGTCCAAAGATAATATTTAATCCCGTGGATAGGAAGTAATTCAATTCAGAGTAATTCAATTGGCGTCTAGCGACAATCCGCGACGATTAACTCAATTGTCTACGCTATCTTGATAACGTATCTCTCTATCAAGAGCGACTCGATTTCTTCAATTCTTGCGTCAATAGAAAGCACACAGCAATCTTTGTAATTTGTGCAATTATCGCAATAACTTGTACAATGGCGCATTTTTTGCGTGGACACAAAGTGCACCAAGTAAAGAACGAAAATTGAGATATTTCAGAGTTCTGATGTTCTGGCTGCGGAAGCTAGAGTAGACGGAAGCTAATGGAGAAACCTCGAAATGCTGGCAATATGTTCCTCCGATATTGCGCAACCTGCCTATCTGTTGGTGCCACATTGCTTCGACAGTGTTCATATGGGACTGTTCTTTGGCCTTCCCAATGCCTGTCATAAGCTGTCAACATCCCCGCAGTCACTCCATTCGTATTGTGGCTTGTCAGTCGTGTTTGTGACATAAATGTTCCATCTGTGACGAAGAGAACGAGATAGGTACATAAGAGTCCGCAATTCCTCTGTCCTTCTCACCATTTCTTTCATTACAGTAATCCTTACCATTGCTCCCCTTGTCACGAATACGAAGCGGAGATGGCGCTCCTGTCTGCAGCCAGTGTCTATTTGATAGGATATGCTTCCATTGTCTATGTGATCTTACTCTTCTTGTATCGAGCTTTCTTTGATCCCCTATCAAAGTTCCCTGGTCCAAAGCTTGCAGCTGCGACTCTGTGGTACGAATTCTACTATGACGTAGTCAAGAAAGGTCGATACACATGGGAGATCGCACGCATGCACGAGAAGTATGGTAAGTGCTGGCCCCTGGGCTCTGTTCCGAGGTTGTGAGAAGTTCGTTTTGATGTCAATGTAGGACCAATTGTGCGGATCAGTCCCTATGAGATTCACATCAATGATCCTGAGTTCATCGACCAAATTCAGCCAGGCTCAACGGTGCAAACTTATAAATATGCCTGGGCTCAGAGATTCTTTGGTATTCGCAGTGCCGGTTTCACGACAGAATCCCATGATCTCCATCGTATCCGCCGAGCAGCTATAAGCCCATACTTTTCCAAGACTTCACTGCTACGACTTGAACCTGGGATACAATCCATTCTTGACACCCTCATTTACCGGCTGGAAGGATTGAAAGGCTCCGGCAAACCAGTCAACTTCTATCATGTCTTCGCTTCATTAACTGCCGATGTCATCGGCCAGTATGCCTTTGCCCAGAGTTTTGGCTTCCTCGACCACCCAGACTTCTCGCCGCACTGGCAGCAAAGCATTATGGATATTTCGTCGAACGGACATCTGCTCAAGCAGTTCGGCTGGATACAACCACTTACAGAAGCCATGCCCCTCTGGCTCGTGAAGATCGTATCGCCGAAGGTTATGCTCCTTCTCGAGCTCCGCGAGAACATGCTCAAGCACATCCTCAGGATCAAAGCCTCCATCGCCCGTGGCGAGCAGCCCGAAGGCCAGACCACTATCTTCTATGACGTGCTCTCCAACCCTCAAGTCCGACCCCAGGAAAAAACCGACGACTACCTGCAGGACGAAGCCCAATCGTTAATCGGCGCCGGCACCGCCACGACAGCAGCCATCCTAACGATAGTCACCTACCACCTACTCTCCAAACCCCACATTGTCCAGAAACTACAAGCCGAACTCAAGTCCCTCATGACCCGCATCGACGGCCCACCCAAATGGCAGCAGCTGGAGCAGCTCCCCTACCTCACAGCCATCATTACCGAGGCCTGCCGCATCGGCTACGGTATCCCCCACCGTAGCGCCCGGAAATTCCCCGATCTCGAACTCCGGTACGGCGACTACCGCATCCCGAAAATGACACCCGTAAGCATATCAACCGTCATCCTCCACGACAACCCGACCCTGTTCCCAGCTCCGCGAACCTTCGTGCCGGAACGCTTTCTGGAACAGCCGCACCTGAAGAAATACCTGAACCATTTCGCGAGAGGCACTCGACAGTGCGTGGGGCTGAACCTGGCATATGCTGAGCTCTATATGACGCTCGCTGCGGTGTTCTGGCCGGGGAGGTTCGAGCTGGAGCTCTTTGAGACGGATCAGAGCGATGTGGAGACGGTGCATGATTTCTTCAATACTTCTCCTAGACTGGACAGTAAGGGGATGAGGGTGCTCATCAATTGAAGAAGGGCCGAGACCTAAGTGACCGGGTTGGTTGCGAGGTGCTCATCAAGTGAGGAAGGCCACTCGTAAGGCCAAAATGACCGGGGTCGGTTGCGAATAGATAACTTGTAGATTAGCTTGGTGTAAGACTGTACACCATAGGCTGATAGCGCAATAAAGTGCATGCGAACAGAGCTGTTCGTGACAGCAGATCTGCGATGATGTGTTAAACACAAATGGATGACTGGTAGGCATAGACCGGATTGAATGCTATCTCAATGGCCTCGTATCCCATATGCCGGCAAAAATGGCATGTGCTTTAGTCAGGCCAAAATCTGATGACCCTTTTCTTTTTTTGCTTTCAACGCAAGATCCTTCGTTGCCTCAGTACTCAGACCTGCCTGCAGAAAAACCTTTAATCCTAAAGTCAATCCTAAATACTCGCTTAAATTAGGGCGACGCTAGAATTGAAGCTAGACGATAGCTTATGCGCGATGACTTGAACTAGATTTTAGTGTGTCTAAGCACGTCCAAATTCGATATAAAAAATATTATAGCGAGTTTTTAAATTTTTTTTGCAACAAATTTGAGAACAACATAATTTAATTTAAGAAGAAATTGGCTTTCTTGTTGATAAATGCATCAAAATTGTCTTTTTACAATTTAAGAATGTCGTTAATCAATTTTATCGCCCAACACAATGTTGATTATAATTATTGTAAGTATTATTGTTGTTTAATTTGCTACTCTTATTTATGCTCTATTTAATAATGTCAAAATCAAACACGTATCACGTTTGACGCACTCTTATTATTGTTTTCAAGTCGTAATTTTCGAAAAAATCAAAAAAATCAATACTTATTACACAATCTTTAAGTTCGATTAATTTTTACATTTTATGTTTAAAACTTCTTACAATTCTATTATTTAAGCGATCGATCAATTAAAGATCTTACAAATGCTTGAATTCACTTAATCGTTATCGTCGTCGCATATTAAATACTTCATAAATTAACGCAAGAACAATAAACGCATTTAAGAATAACAAGAGCGTCGAAAAAATGCAAATAAGTTAAAAGCGCATCAAAATAATCGTGCGAAATTGCTTTAACTTCAAGACAAAATAAAAACAAATTAATAAATTAATGCAAGTAGTAATTGACGACTTAATTGTTATAGCGAAGATTAATTTCGAAAAAAGTTTGTTATTTTAGACAACGTTATTCATGTACGATATTTCGAAAACTATGTTGATTATTATGTCGTTGTTAATCTTAAAGAATAATTAGTGTGAAAAATTGAATAATATTTTAGAATGTAAATCGTTAATATTAAATAATAACAATAACAATTCAAAAACGCAAAATAAAATAAAATCGAATGTCTTTATATACAATTAGTTATATTATTAACATTTGAACAACAAAAAAGTAATTAAATTAATTTTGTTCTAATATTTATTAGTTCGAAAATTGTTATTAGTTAATACTTTAACGATAAAATGTTAAAATACAAGTCTTTCTCTTTCAAACTATATATGCTAATTATTGACAAACTTTATTTGATCGAAAAGTAACAAGAGTTTAAAGTCAAATATGCGAATCTTAATATATTTCGAACACAATTGTTAATTGAAATTTCAATATTAAGAGTGTCTATTACCTTGAATAACAAAATCGAAAAAATAATTCGTAGTTAATGTAAATTTAACGAGCAAATTAAAGTATTGCGAACATTATTAAATCGCTTTAAGATATTTTTGCAATTTATCAAAATAAAAAAGACGATTAAAAATATATTAAATTTCAATTTTTTTTATCGAACATCTTGCAAAGCGCATTCGATATATCAAAAACGATAATATATATAAATAACATTAATTTAATGCTTCAAGTTTGCGAGTTCTTTTGACAATAAATAAGAAATTTCGAGTATTTAAAAAAAGTCATTCAATAAGTACTTTTCTTAATAACGTTAATAATCAAAAATAATAAAAAACGTATTTAACGTATTTTTAAGAAAAAGTTATATTTATGTTCATTTTTTAGAATTTTAATTTGCATCGAGATCTATAAAATAAGAGTAAACAATTCAAATATTAAACAAGTTATTTAATAACTTGTACTCAAGAACATTAGTCGAATATATTAATGTCTTGAGCGCGCAAATCGATGCGTCAAGAAGCAAGCATATTTTATAATGTTATATTTAAAGTAATGCATAGAGTTTCGAGTCTCTTAAACATTAATTAATCGCAAAAATGTCGATGTTAACTTTGTCGCAATTATCGAAGAAGTAAATAATATTAACGACAAAACGTCTAAAGAAGAAAACGACATTAATAATCGAATAATAAGTCTCGATAAAAACACTTCTTAATTAAAATTAAATTTTGATAAAAACAACGTAATCGAGTTAATAAATAAGTTAGATATTGCACGTTGTCGCAATCTCGAAAAGAATATATAAGAATTAATTAACGTTTTAAACGATTGTTATCGAAAAACTAAATTGTTACACTTCAACGACAAGATAATTAATAGCATAAGTTTTGCAAAGTAAGACAAAACTTAATTTAAATTATGTTGCTCAAGTTGCAATTTAAATAAGTAAATACTTATCGTCTTGCATAGCAAAATTAAAATTTAAAACATCTAAATATTAAAAAAGAATTTTAATTTAAGAAGCAATTAAAAAGTTAAAGAGCGCAAAAGACTTGTGTAATATTTTTTAATTCTTATCTTAGATTTTATTCAATCTTGATTATGTCTAACGAAATGTTAAAGAATTTAATAATTTGAGACAAACATATAATTGATAAAACAACTCTTAAGCAAATTATAGAAAACATATGAAATAACGCAACGTAATACGACGTTAAGATGTTCGAAATTTTAAAACAAAATTAATAGTTAAACGTTAAATCGAATAAGATAATTGCGACGAGATTGCGCAACAAAGACAAAGTAAACGAACAATTAACAAACGAAATTATTGTAATTTTTTAGCAATAACGAATCTTCTATCTAATTAAAATTGATTACGAATCTTTAACGAAGAGTAATAAGAGACGAAAAAAGAAAAATGAGCAAAAAACAAACATAAAATCGATAAATGCGAGCTTCGTTAATCAAAAAATAAAAAAAAACGTCGCGTTAAAAACTAAAAATTAACAAACATTAAGAGACAAATAAAATAAAAATCTTTTAAAAACGTTCTCGAAAACACTTAGAATTGGAAGACAAGAATTGCTAAAAAATATTTCAAAAAATATTAATAAAAATTTATTGTTATCAAAGAACAAGCAAAAAATTAAGAGATAAAGAAAGAAATCAAGCTACTTAAACAATTATAAACTTAATTCGATCATCAAATACGCGCGACGCAATTTTGACAATTTAACAAATTTCAATAAAAGTAAGTGTAACAATCGCGATAAACGAAGTCGTACAAATATAAATTTAAGAAATTGTGAAAAAAACTAAAATGCGCATTCTTTATCGTTAAATATTTGCGACAATAACACATTAAAAATTAAGAAAAATTAAGAGTTTTCGTCTAAATTTAGAGTCTTTTTGAATTTAAATTCGTTGTTGTCGTTTGCGTATTCGATCTTTAAAATCTTATTATTATTTATATTCTTTGTTGTAACAAAGAGTTTTGTTTAATATTAACAATTATATTTAACGTCATTCTTGTTCAATTTAACAATGTTCGTTATATACAAATTTACGATAAATTTTTTGAAATATCGATTGATAAACTTTTTGATCAATAACGTTTTTGCTAAAAACAACGTCATACTTTATATATCTTTTAAATTTTTTTTGAATGTTTGTTTAATTCGATAACTTCAAGTAATTTCTTTATAAATAAATTAAGTTTCAACAAATATAAGTTTGTGAGTGTCTAATTCTTAAGCAACTCGTCGTTGTTTTAAAAAAACATCGAACGTTCTCTTTAAAATGTTTTTAAATTTAAATTTAATAACTTTAACAATCGATTTATCTCAAAAATTAAAGTCTTCTTAATTTTGAAAATTTATTAAATTATTAATTAACATCGCATTTTGCAATTTCTTTGACGTCGCTAATGTGTTAATTATGTAAAACACGCGCAATAATGCTTAAGCACAATTTGACGTATTTGTTGTCTTTGTTTAAAAAACAATCGCAATCTTTCGAAAAACGTGTCTCAAAAATTTAATATTCGCGTGTTTAATAATATATCGAAGTATTATATATAACTTTACATAATTGCAAAAATTTTAATAATTTCGAAACTCTTAATTAAGAATTAATAAAATCGCAATAGTTGATTGCGCAAATAATAATTTGTAAAGTTAATCTTTTATATGTCGAAGTAATTTTATTCAAAATTCGATAAATTTCTTAATATAAGATTTGAATTACGTTAAAATGTTGTTAATATAAAGTTATACTTCTTTTAATAAGTCAAACGCATTATAATGTCGATCGTGCAAGATTTATAACTTTGTAAAATTAATCTTTTGACATTCTAAAAGTTATTGAGCTAAACAACGCGTTTACGTTGTTATTTGTTAGTGTAAGACTATGTACAAACGTGTGACAAGACGTCGCTTCATCGACGCATTCAAAACGAGACTACATAACATGTAGAACTATAGTTCAAAAAAACATTAATTCGTGAGAATTTTAAAAGAGAATTCTTAAGAAAAAAACTTTGTACGACGTCAAGTCGCTACTATAAGAGCTTAACATTAACGTATTTATTAAATCATTAATCGTTAACATTATAATTGCTCTCTTCTTTAAAATTTTGATTTTTAAAATGTGTATTTAGCGTCGCAATTACGTTGCGACTTCGCTTTCTTTACGATGTCGATAGCTCTAAACTAATCGTTGAGCTAGATTATGATATCATCCCTCTAGTTCGACCCGACGCCAAGATCGAGTCGTGACGATTTTTTGAAATCGAATCGCTCAAAGTAGTTTAGCGCGAAGCGCGCTAAACTACTTATAGTAATCGACTAAACTACTTTGAGCGATTCGATTCTTCGATTTTTTTT